>ENA-UOIY01000094-UOIY01000094.1-human-gut-metagenome-genome-assembly--contig:-P114-NODE-94-length-146752-cov-64.470112_pt1 | contig 146752 bp, 138 predicted proteins | sample MGYA00242335_ERZ723882 | MGnify/ENA metagenome assembly ERZ723882 | reverse complement strand
AACCATTTGCAGGGTCGGAAACTACTACAGTATCACCCTTAACTTTAGTTATAACCACATAATGCAATAAGGAATCGTCAATCACCACATGAGCAATAGAAGTATAGGTGATTTAGAGGTTAATGATTCCTTATCAGCTTCATTCTGTTAAATAAATTTCCGTTGCCGCTGTGAGTTGACGTATAAACTTTTCCTTTGAAATATCCCCGTTTAAGTAATCGTTCACAATATCTCCGATAACCGAGGAGTTGTAATAAGTATTTTCAAATTCCAGATAATCATATAAAGTACAACTGCTTATACTGTTAATCATATCTAAATATTCATTAAAAAACTTAGTTTTTATTTCATCTGAATATTCTTCCTCAGATTTCTCATACTCTCCATCATCATTAATATCATATACACGTTTTGACGTATAGTCAATTACATATTCAAAAGCAGCTTTATTTACAGGCAGTGCCCTTACCACTATTGATGATGATGAGCTGCTTTCACTCCATAATTTTTGAATATCATAACTTAAAACATATTGAATAAAAGCCAATGCTTTTTCTTTGTTATTTGAATTATTATTCAATGCAATACCACATTGAACAAATGCTGATACTGCATTCGCCTTTTTATTGTAGTTTGGAATAATAACCGGCGTGCTGTTATTATTATAAATATAAAAATAAGAATTTAGCGTACTCATCATAGAACCGTCGAAAGATAATTGTGAAGTACGAAACAAATAATTACCTATTATATCCCATGTAGTTCCTTCTTTTCTTGAATTATCATTCCTAATCATTTTTCCAATATAATCTAAGCTCTCGGTAAATTCATCGCTTGAAAATTCTGTAGTTTTATTATAAAAATCCACATATTCATTAACATAGGAAAGGAAGAACTTATATGTTTCATCTTTATTTCCAAAAAGCGCATAACTATGGTCTTTGTCAGATAACCGTATCTCTAACTCTTTAAATGAAAAGTTAGTATTTTCCAGATTATATTTATCTAATATTTCCTGAGTTGTTATAAGTATATTGGGGCAATAAGCTATAGGTATAATATATCGCTTTCCATTGTAAATTCCGCAATCCATTATTGTTGAATTATAGTCATCAAAATCTATATCGGATTTGTATAATTCCGCAAGCTCATCTATATCCGCAAATGAACCGTTATCAATCAGCTTTTCAAAAGGTAATTTTTGATTCAATGAAATTATGTCGGGTCCTTTCCCCGCCATTATCTCCGTTGATATTTTTGTAAGCATAGTATCTTCCGAATCAAATTCCACAATTTCAATTTGATATGACTCATCGTAATGCTTTGTACAATATTTATTGTACCTTTCAATAATATCGCAAATATCATCCTCATAGTATGCACAATATGTAAGCTTTGAGGAATTGCTTGAAGCTGTGCTTTCACCACATCCGCTGAAAGCAAACACAGTAATAATAAATTGTAATGTTAAAATTATCGCAATTTTATTTTTCATAATGATTCACCTTGTGATTATATATCTTAACATAATTCTAAATTATTAATCTGTAGTTTATCTGAATTTTTATTATTTAAATCAACAATAACACTCTACTTGTTAATTCATACGGATAAGTAGCGAAATCAATATGCACTGAGTTAAATTCACTTCATTAATAATTGAAAGTAACATATAAACCATTTGCAGGGTCGGAAACTACTACAGTATCACCCTTAACTTTAGTTATAACTACATAATGCAATAAGGAATCGTCAATCACTACATGTGCAATAGCAGGTATAGGTAATTTAGAGGTTAATGATTCCTTATCAGCTTCAACAACCTTTTGCTGAAAGCCATAGTGTTCAATCGCCTTTACAAGTCCATATGCACTTGTACCTTGTCGATCTGTACCTGCAATATCGCGAATTTTTGCTATAGATACTTTTAAACCGTATTTTCTAAAAATTGCGGCCAGACAAGCTGGGCCGCAATCTGTTTCGTCATTTTGTAATATACATTTGAATTTTTGCATAACACTATTCATCTAAATAAATTTCAGTTCTTGATTTAAGCTCTTTAAGAAATTTATTCTTATTAAATTCACCAGATAAAAACTTATCAACAGTACTGCCTATAACTTCTGTATTATAATAATCATATAATCCGCAAAGCTTATATTCTTTTATTTTATCAATATAGTTCTTTGCGTACATAAAATCAGATTCTGAAACACTTGTGGTGTTGTCAATATATTTTACCGCTTGTGCTTTATTAAATAAACTATCGTAAGATTGATTATTTACAGGATACTCCCACCCGGTTCCCCATGAAGTACCGGGTTCATAATTTTTGATATTTGCTCCGCAATAGTCACTTTGAACTTTCTCTGACAATGCATACTTAATGAATTTCAGTATTTTTTGTTTATTATTCGAATTATTGTTTATAAAAATTGCATCCATAATCTTTCCTATCGGAGCACCATCCTGATTTGGCATATTTGTAATCAACGGTTTGTCTCCGTCATTATCAATCGCCGCAATTTCATCATAGAGTGCAAATAATTCATACTGCCCGGAAACAGAAAAGATAGGCACAATTTCATCTGTCTTATTTTCATTACTGTTACAAAACTCTTTTAACGAAGTAATTGATTCCATGAAATTTTCACTGTCAAAATTACACTTTTGAGAATAGAGATCTACATGCTCATCAATATAATTAAGGAGAATTCTTTTATAATCTTCTGAGTCATAAAAAAATCTATTATTTGTTCTATCTTTTAGGATATTGTTATTCAGGGTTACCACACCGTCATATGTTAATTTGCTCTCAGCATTATCATCTGAATATTTTGAAAACTCAACGGATGATGTTAATAATATTTGTGGTTCAAAAACAACAGGTAAATAATATCTTTTTCCCTCATAAACACCTGCGTTGAGAATATTAGAATTATAATCTGATAAATCCAACTTATCATCAGATAAATCATCGTCAAAAATATCATCAAGGTTCGCAAATATCCCTTGTTTTATCAGTTTTTCTGTTGATGATGACAACATTTCCAATTCAGCTGATGTTATAATGTCAGGACCTTTCCCCGCCATTATTTCGGTTGAAAGACGACTTGCCATTTCTTTCATATCATCAAACTCAACAACATTTATTTTATAATCTGTATTACCAAATTTCTTGTTATAATCATATATAAAGGAGCTGACTGTTGATACTTGCGGTTCATAGTGATAATAAGTAATTGTATTCTCCTCTTTTTTGTCTGCTTCACATCCGACGCAGGTTAAAACAGAAAATATTAATACGACTGCCAATAAAATACTTAAAAATTTTTTCATCAGCTTACTCCTCTGTATAATAATAATTTACTTTAAACAAAAGTTTATTGATACAACTATGTCAAAATTTACGGATAACATGTTAAAAGTATATAGGAAATGATGTTGCTATTTAATTATTATCCAAGAAATACAACACTTGATTTTCCAGTTACCTGATATAAACCTAGACATGGACTGTACGTATTTGCATAATTTAGTGCAGCTTTTGTATGTGCTGTTGTATTAGTGCATTTTTTACTCCGTCCTTAATTTTACTTGATAATGAATTTTTGTTTTTCGTTGTAATCAACCTTCTTATTATAAATTTATCAAAAAAATATTTGTGAATGTTGATTTTTGCAAAAATGGTAATAAATCCGACAAAAATTGCACTCTATAATTCTTATTTAGGGAAGCAGCTTTAAACCTTATTTAAATTTTTCGATAATAAAAGTTTCAAATTCCTGCAACACAAAGCCAAAGTATATGCACTGAGTTAAATTCACTTCATTAATAATTGAAAGTAACATATAAACCATTTGCAGGGTCGGAAACTACTACAGTATCACCCTTAACTTTAGTTATAACTACATAATGCAATAAGGAATTGTCAATTATCACGTGTGCAATTGCAGGCAAAGGCAATTTATTAGTTAACACGCTTTTATCTGCTTCAACAACCTTTTGCTGAAAACCAAAATGTTCAATTACCTTTACAAGACCGTATGCACTAGTACCTTGTCGATCCGTACCTGCAATATCCCTAATTTTTGCTATAGATACTTTTAAACCGTATTTTCCAAAAATTGCGGCCAGACAAGCCGGACCGCAATCTGTTTCATCATTTTGTAATATACATTTAAATCTAATCATAATATACCAGTTCATTCTGTTAAATAAATTTCCGTAGCAGCCGAAAGCTGACGAATAAATTTATCCTTTGATATACCTTTATGTATATAATTGTCAACAATGTCACCGATAACATTGTCATTATAATATGAATGTGACACATCTCGATACAAGGTGCAAGCGTTTACATTATCGGCAATGTCAATGTATGCTTTCATAAAATCGTTGTCAATCCCGATAATTTTATTGTTATCATCCGTTCTTGAGCCGGCAACAAGCTTAGCATTATCGTAAACAGACATATTCACAGGAAAACTCAAACTTCCTGATGCTGTTGCACCAATTTCTTGAATTTCATCACTAAGAGTATATTTTATAAACGCAAGTGCTTGCTCCTTTAGTTGTGTATTATTATTAATTGCATATCCAGCCTGTATGTGTGCGGAATTAACATCTTTGTTTTTTGTCAATCCACGAAAGACTACAGGTGTTTCATTTATAGATTGATAATAAGAATAATTTCCTGCCATCAACGGAAATGACCGATTTATATACAATCCGTCAAACAATTCATTTGTATTGTTTTTTTGAGAAATCGTCAACATCTGCATCATTACATCTAAATTATCTTTAAATTCATCGGTATCAAAATACACAGCTTTATTTTCAAAATCAACATAGCTGTTTAAAAATCTGCAAAAGAGTTGCATTGGATAATCAAACCACAAAAAATCCGACAACTCATTAGATACAAATGAATAGCCTTCATCATTTAAAAAATAATTTTCAAATACATCTGAAAAATTACTGTATGTCAAAGAAAAGCCGTTATTTTCTTTGATATCGAAATTATTCAATCTTTCTTCTGTAGATACCAATACATCAACTCCATAAAACAGCGGTACAATATATAAACCGTTATCATAAACTCCTGCGTTGAGTATGTTAACGTTATAATCATCAAGATTTATTGCATTTGAAGAATTATCATCTTTTAGCAAATCATAAATATTCATTAATGAACGGCTTTCAATTAATTTTTCAAAAGGCAATTTTTGACTAAGTGAAATAATATCAGGTCCACTTCCTGCCATAATTTCAGTTGATATCTGCGTTGACATTTCTTGTTCAGAATTAAATTTAACTATCTCAATTTGGAAAGACGGATTATTACTGTTTATGCAATATTTATTATATTTTTCTATAATCCAAGAAAGAGAGTCTTCATCATTTAATGTGTAATAAACAAGATGATTTTGTTCGCTGTTATTTTTTATTGCACAACTTGAAAATGAAGTAATTATTATAACACTTAAAAGTATAGCTATTATGGCTTTAATAGATTCATGTGGTTTAAATAAAAAGCGTGTGAACATAATTATATTTTATCCTTAGTCTATTCCGTTAAATAAATTTCCGTTGCCGCTGTGAGTTGACGTATAAACTTTTCTTTTGAAATATCTCCGCTTAAATATTTATCAACTATGTCACCAATTACTGACGAGTTGTAATATGAATGGGATGCATCCCTATAAAGTGTACATTGATTAACATAATCTGCTATTTTCATATATGTGCTTATAAAATCATTATCTATGCCAATTATTCTGTCATCATCATCTGTTACTCTGCTTGCTGTGTATTTCAATTGTTCATATGCCTTGTTATTAAGAGGAAAGCTTATACTCGCTGAAAGTGAATTGCCTTTTGCACCACATATTCTCATTTGGCAATCATCTGAAAGAGCATATTTTATAAAAGCATATGCCTGTTCTTGAAGTTTTGTGTTATTATTTATTGCAAACCCTATTTCTAAAAAAGCAGAATAAATATCATCACTTTTCACCAATCCCCTAAATACAACAGGTGTTTCACCTATTGATTTGTAATAAGCATATTTCCCTGTAATAAGCGGTAAGGAACGATTAATATATAAATCATCGAACAAAGCATTTGAGTTATCTTCCCTTGTGTTTATTACCATCTCACGCATAATATCAAGATTATCTTTGAATTCATCATCAGTAAAAAATGTTGACTTATTATCAAAATCTATATAACTATTTATAAATCTGCTAAAAAGCTGCATAGGGTGATCAAACCATAAACCGGTATCACTGTCATTTGAAACAAAGCTGTAATTCGTTGTTGAATTAAAAAAAGGAGAAAATTTGACTGACACATTGCTGTAGGTCAGTGTTTCACCATTGTTACCTGAAACATTAAATTGTTTTAACCTCTCTTGCGTTGAAACAAGCACATCCATTCCATAAGACAGCGGAACAATATAACGTTTACCGTCATACACACCGACATTCATTATAAAAGAATTGTATTCATCAAGCTCAATTTTATCTTTAGTTTCATCATTATTAATCAAACTATTAATATCCAAAAAAGCTTCATTTTCTATAAGTTTTTCAAACGGAAGATTCTGATTCAATGAAATAATATCAGGTCCTTCTCCAGCCATAATTTCTGTTGACATTTTTGTGCACATATCATCATTATTTTCAAATTCAATTATCTCTATTTGATAAGACTCATCATATTTTTCTAAACATATCTTATTATATTGTTTTATAAGAGAACTAAAATCGTCTTCTGCATTAGAAGTATAATATTTTAACTTTTCGTTACTTTTGATTTTGTATTCATCACAAGAAGTAAAACTCAATAACATAGCACATAAAATTGCTAAAATTATACTATTTGAAAACACTTTTTTCATAATGATTCACCTTGTGATTATATATATCTTAACATAATTTTAAATTATTAATCTGTAGTTTATCTGAATTTTTATTAATTCAGGTAGATTGGAGGACTTCTGTTTTTAAAAAGCATAACTGCCTTTTCTGCTTTTAACGCAAAAGAGGCAAAAAAATAATGCCGACAGGCAATAGCGTTAAAAGCTATTACTTGTCGGCATTTTAATATTTTTTTACGAACAAATGTCCTTAATAATATTACCGTCCTTTATTTCTATAATATGGTGGCATTGATTGGCTATTTCTAAATTGTGTGTTACTATAACTATTGTAATTCCATTACTGTTTAATTCAAAGAGCATTTTAATTATTTCATCCGATGTTTTACTATCTAAAGAACCCGTAGGTTCATCGGCAAATATGTATTCTGGGTTTGTAACCAAAGCACGCGATATAGCTACCCTCTGTTTTTGACCACCGGAAAGCTGTGATACTTTTTTAGCTTTCAGGGACGCAATTCCTGTTTTCTTTAAAGCTCTCATTACTGAACCTTTTTTATCCTTTATTTTCTTATTAAAATATAAGGGTGTCATTACATTTTCAAAAACAGTAAAATCGTCAATCAATGCAAAATCCTGCAATACTATTCCAATCTTAGAACTTCTAAGCTTTGATTTTTTACTTTCGCTAAGTTTATTGATATCAATATTATCAAGATAATATTCTCCGTCAAAATTATCAATGCATGACATAATATGTAATAATGTGGATTTACCCGCACCGCTTTCTCCTATAATTGCAACCGTTTCTCTATCGTCAATTTTTAGGTTTATGTTGTTTAACGCATGAACCATATTTTTTTTCCCTTTTAAATATATCTTGTTCAAATTTTTAATTTCAATCATAGTTGCCTCCGATTATCTTTTATATTTAAAAACTTCTATAGGTGGGTTTTTCTTTAATATTCTATAAGGAATTAACGATAATGATAACAGTATCATAATTATAGCTATTATAGCAATATAATTAAGCCAACACATACTTTTTTGCATAACAAAAATAAATATTACAAAGAATACAACCAATGTCAGAACAATATAGATAACAGTATATAATAAACTTATCAAAAAACATTTTTTGGTTGAAGCACCGCATAGATATAAAATGGAATAAAAATAAAGATTCTTATAAGTAGAAATAGCAATGCAACCAATCATTCCAAACAACGAAACTAAAGATAAAGTTAAAAGAATCGGACCTAATGCTCTAACTCTTGCATAAGCATCTTCTTTTCCGTTTTCTAACACATCAAAAAAAGTTCTGACATAATAATAATTACTAAACAGTTTATAAGCTTCATTTAAATCGTTTGAATTTTTTAAAACTATAGCTTCAGTCATTCCGGTACTAATAATTTCTTTTGGCAAATAATTATATAATGTTAATAACGGAATTTCAAATGATTCATCTGCTTTGCCTAACATATCTTTTGTATTCAATTCTGTACCGCCATTATTAAAAGTACAGTAGTAAGAAGTTTTTAATATACCAACAATCTTTCCCGTAAAACCATTTTCTGAATCAATATCAATTATGTCACCAATATTAAAATGTTTATTTAAGGAATAAGGTATTACTACAGGAATATCTTTTAAATCATCTGTACACTCGTTTAGCCATGTTCCTTCTAATAATTCGGGAGTATAATCATTTACAAATTCATCGCTATATCCATAAAGACTATATTCTCCACAATAAGCTACACCACCCAATTCACAATAATCTATTGAATTTTCGGGCAATTTATTTAATAATCTTTCCGGAACAGGATTACCGCCATTATCAACTATTATTCCGTTTATATTTGAAAGTCCACTGCTAATGTACTCATCAACTGTAACGAAGTAACTATTTGCAGTAACTAAAATATCGCTTAATAATAAAGTGGAAGCAACTAATTGTATTATTATAATTATGCTCATTAATATATTCTTACAGAAAAGATGGTATGAAAATTTAATTAACTTCATTATTTTGTCACCCCAATCTTTTTTCGGAAATAGATATATTTTTTACATATTTTGAAATTACAGGAGCACTAGTAATAATAATAACTATAAAGTACACTATAATCATACTAATGTAATCATATATTCCTAAGCTGTATGTAAAATCCTCATATTGTACATATTCAATTATGCTTGGCAAGACACATCTTGAAAAAATACATCCACATACAAATGATATTAAAGCAATAATGAAAATTACATTAGCTAAGAGAAAAATGCAAGTTGTTTTTGTCGCACCGTTCAATCTATAAATATAAATAATTTTGTTATTCTTTTCTAATATATATAAATAGACAAATGCTACATTTATCATTGATAACAAAAATATTCCTATATATATAATAGTAGTAGAATCATTCCATAAGCTGTCAATATTTTTTATTCTTTCCGGATAGATTATTTCTGCATTTTCAAAACATTCCGTCAATTGAGAAATAATTTTATTATTTTCATCGTCATCAGGATATTTATCTAAAACAATTGATACAGATTCATTATTATGCTTCACATCATTTATAGATGATATAGGCAATATATTATAACCGCCAACTGAATATGTACCAATTACAGTATATTTATCATTACATATTGATATTTTATCCTCTTCTATCACACCTTCATCACCTGATATTATTACATGTTTGTTTGTCACAAATTCGTCTTGGTTGAAATATCTACCATGCTTAATGTGATTGGGATAGTAAAGATAGTCAAACATTATTCTTGTATCATCAATATTAGCTTTTATGGAGACTGCATTTAATTCTAAATCACACTTATTATTAAAATGCTCTATCTCTTTTAGCATCATATTATCATCGATGAATGCACCATTAAACGATACAGTATAGGTCTTAGAATTATCATATTTTTTATTTGCATTTGTATAGCTTGCAAAATACGAAAACACAAAAAGAGATGCAAATATAGATATTATCTGTATTAAACAAAGAAATACAACCAATAACTTATTATTTTTTAAAAAATGCCAAAAGATTTTAATTGATAAATTTAACATTAGCTTTATCCTCAACTTGAATATCTACTTATGATTGAGTTCCCACAACATTGTATATTAATGTATTGCTGTTATTGCTCAACGTGAAAATGTGTTTAGTGCTACCAACAGTAGTACCGTAGCCTGCCTCTTTGTTTACATAATTTGAAGAAGAACCGCTTGCGGCCAAGTCACCGTTTGTTTTATAAATATAAACGGCGACACTTGTTGATTTTAAACTGCTACTGCTATTAATTTTGGAATAAGCTGTATCAGAATATGTAGGGAAAGTACTGCCTTTCCAATGTTGTGCGGTGACTGTTGCACTACCTCCACCAGAAACCGAAAGCGATTTTGTATGCTTTTTCTCAGTCTGATCGGACTTACTAAGTATGTACGATCCCGAACTTGTTGTGGTTGCAGCTGATGCACTAAAACAACCTAATACTATCGTTGAAACCATTAGTATACAAAATCCTAATAAGAACATTTTCTTTTTCATTGTAAAGCCTCTTTCTTTTTAATATATTTATAATTTTTCGCAAATTATTAAAACATCGGAAACTCCTCCATCCTGATAATAAAATAAATAATTTCTTTTGTATTGTTATTTATGTTCTCCATTTATATTTGTTGAGTTTGCCTACAATAATCTGAAATCGTAAGTTCTTAGTTTTATCTTAGTTTAATTTATAATTTGGATATTTGGATTTTTCTCATTAATAACACCAAGGTGCTTATTATTACTCCGCATATCAAAGAGCACCCAATATTTTTGAGTTCTGTTAAAACACAAAATAATGATATGATAAATATACAGACTGAAATTAAAACAGCTAATGTTTTGTACCACTTTTTCTCGTAACTATTCAATGGATTGTTTTCTGTGTCAAGAGGGGACATTAATATTATCAACACCACACAAAGCAATTCAAATATTATGAGTAAATAAGTAAATATATTACCAACACTATTTGCATATTTAATTAAGCACAACATTATTATGCTTGAAATAACAGAAAACGCATAACACCTGACCGGCGTTTTAGCGTGAAAGCCGCCTGCAAACTTACGGATAGCTATAAAAGAAAAATAGAAAACTAAACTTTCAATAAATAAATTGAAACATAAACCTATTATCATAACAGTTGCAATATGTATTAATGATGATAAAATAATATTAACAGCATATTCGTAAAGTTCTTTATCTTCGTTTTTTATAAGGTCGTTTGATACAAAAAACTCTATGAGTTTCGAACTAAACTTTTCCATTACTTTATCTTTTTAAATTTGTCAAGCTTTGCAGGAGCCTTAGGCTGATACATTACAAAGCAAGTGGACGTATTAGCATTTATTGAAAGTGCTAATGTAAAACAAGCAATAATTGCAGGTGAAATTTTGCAGATAATGGTTTTAATTGTCTTCATAGTATTATTTCCTCCTTTTGTTGGAATTTTAACACATATTAAAAATAAAAACATAATTTTTGCAAAAATGATATCAATTTCATTCAAAGTGATGTATTTTTCTAATTATTTCGTCAAAAATAAAAAATTTATACCTAAAACAATGACATTTTTTGCAATATATGTTATAATTATGTCATAATTCACGGGAGGTTTTCCTTTTGAAAGTATTGATTTGTGACGACGACAAATATATTGCCGATGAAATACAAAGCAAGCTGACTGAATTTACGGATAAGCATAAAATATATTTTGATATTGATGTGTTTTACAACGGCGTCGCTCCTATGAAAAGCGATGCCAGTTATGATATGGCGTTTATCGACATTGAAATGCCGCAGGTAAACGGGCTTACTTTGGCGGCTCATTTAAAAGCTTTTAATTCCAATATAATTATTTTCATAATTACTTCCCACGAGTCTTATCTTGACGACGCAATGGATTTGGATGTGTTTCGCTATCTGTCAAAGCCTATTGACAATGACCGTTTTTTCAGAGCATTAAATACGGCTATTAACTATTATCATTCCAATACTCAAATAATAACTCTTGAATACTATGACGAGTATTATTCTGTTTTCACAAGCGATATAGTATATATAACTACTGAAGAAAGAAAGGCTGTTATTATAACACGGCAGAAGAAGTATTATACAAATAAAAAATTAAGTTGTTGGAAAGAAAAACTAAAGGATTACGATTATTTTGCACAACCGCATTACAGCTATCTTGTTAATCTGAGGTATGTCTCGGATTTTAATAAGACTCAGCTTAATATTAAAGTAGATTTAAAAACTGAAACTCTACCTATATCTCAAAGGAACTATTCAAACTTTAAAAAGGCATATTTTGCATACATAGGGGTATAAAAATGGTATATACAATTTGCTATGCGTTTATTTTTCTTGCAGAAATTCTGATATCACTGTTTTATTTTGAAAACAAATTTGAAAGAAAATCAAGCAAAAAATTTTTGTTATTTTCAGTTGTTATTGTGTATGTATTATTGTATTTATCTCGATTATTGAATTTAACATTGGTTAATTTAATTGCATTTTTTGCGTGTAACTTCTTTTTACTTTATTTTTGTTATTTCATAAGTGTTAAATCCTGTATTTTCCACTGTAGCATATTACTTATATTTATGGCAATCACAGAAAGTATTGTTATGTTTGTTTCAACAGTATTATTCGGTACGGATTTATTCACTTGCCTGGATAATTCTCTAAGTCTCATTATTCAATCGACTCTCAGTAAACTGTTATATTTTTTGATAATTTACTTTGTATCAAAATTCTCAATAAAAGAACATAAATCAGAAAGTTATTCTCTTTCTATACCTCTTTTGGTTTTACCTGCCTCAAGCATTCTGCTACTGTATGCAGTATCATATGCACTACACAATTTTGATTTAGAACAAAAATACATGTATTTATTAATAATAAGTATAGTGCTATTACTTTTCTCAAATATAGCGGTTTTTTGGGTATATGAATTTACTTTGAAAACTCAAAGACACAATATGGAATTGGAATATGAAAGGCAAAATGAAAAATCTACGGCTGAGTATTATGATTTACTTAATGAGCAAAATGAAAACTCAAAAATTGTTATGCACGACATAAAACGGCATTTAAACGCCATTAAGAGCATTGCCAAAGACAAGTCTGTTACAGAGTACATAGACGATTTTATTGAAGACTTCAGCATAAATAAATCTGTTGATTACTGCAACAATCCTATGGCCAATTCAATCGTCAACAGGTACAAATCCTTCTGTGACAAGTTCGGGGTGAAGATGAATATTGACATCAGAAGTGCTGATTTTAGCTTTATGAGCGAACCCGACATAACTGCTCTGCTTGACAATCTGCTTGAAAACGCAGTTGAAGCGGCACAAAATACAGAGAACGGATTTATAGATTTTTCGGCTTTCGTCCGCAAAAATAAGTATCTGTCAATACAGCTTACAAACTCGGTCAAGAATATTGTAGCCGTCAAGAACAACCGCATAGCATCATCAAAAAAATCTGACGCAATACATGGAACGGGACTGAAAAGCATTAAAAGAGTAGTTAAAAAATATGACGGTGAAATAAATATGAAATTCAATGAGGATGATATGACCTTCACCTCAAACATTGTGTTTGAAATTCGGAGATAACGCAGTAATCGAATCATATAATTCCTTGACTAATGAAATGCATTATATAATGAGAAATTCCAATACCTAATAATACTGATATCAACAAGATGAGATCTAATTGATGGAATTAAGAATCGGAAAGAAATTGCAAATATAAAAGTTTTGCAGTTGGATTTATTGTTATTATTTTTGCCTATTAAACATTTTATATAGCAAGCTACTTTTACCCCCATGTTCACGGTAACACTGTTCAGTTACGATTTATCTAGGCTTTTTCGAGTTTTATAATAATCATGTAAGTGCTTAAGTATCGCTCTTTAGAAATAAATTATATTTTCTTAGACTTATATAATCTATCTGCATTGATACTATTGTCTGTTTCAACAATTATTTATGTAATTTTGATGTTAAAAATCAAATTATAGTATCAGGAAAAGGAATATCTAATGAAATGTTTTAAAAATCGCTATAACAATTTATCATATATAATTTTCACAATACTATCTTTGTTTTCAATAAGTCTGATTTTTAACAATAATGTATGGTTTGATGAAGCTTATACACTGTCGCTAATTCAGCACAATTATTCCGAAGTAATTGAAATATTAAAATCGGATATGCATCCTCCGCTATACTTTATATCTCTGAAATTCTTCTGTGAGATTTTCGGTTATTCGATTTTAGTAACTAAAATTTTTTCGGTACTCGGTTACATTGCAACGCTTTTGCTTGGCTGTACCGTGGTTAAGAAGCATTTCGGTTCGGATACATCAATGGTATATATGCTTACTATAGGGGCAATTCCTATGTCGCTTTATTTCAGCGTTCAGCAAAGGTCATATGAGTGGTGTATATTTTTTGTTACGCTTTGCTTTACGGAAGCTTTGCTGTTTCTTGAAAATCACGGGACGCGGCATTGCGTTATATTTGTTATCACCGCTTTGTTTGCCGCGTACAACCACATTTACGCTTTGCTTGCGGTCGGTGTGATTTTCATTTTCGTGAATATCTATGCTTTTGTAAAAGACGGAAAGCTGATAAAAGCAATCATAATATCTGATATAGCTATGACGGTGGGATATTCTCCGTGGATTATCCCGCTGTTATATCAAACCGAGGCGGCTGCCGGTAGCTTCTGGCTAAAAGGAGTAGAACCGCTTTCGGTGGTTGTGTTTGCATCGGGAATTGTTATTTCGACGCTGATACTCGCCAAAAAGGAAAACCGCAGGTTATCTGTAATATTTGCGATAACCTGCGTATTAAGCGTTCAGGCGATAGGTCTGCTTGTGACAATTTTCATTCGCCCCTTTTACATAGCGAGGTACAGCGTTGTTATATCGGGAATTTTCGCGCTGCTTGTCGCTTTCGGCACACAACATATAAAAGAAAAAGTTAAAAATATTATTTGCGTATTGCTTTGCGCACTTAACGTAGCCTGTCTTATCGGCACGGGAATATTTGAATACAATCCGTCAATGAATAATTTTTTCAACCGCTTTGATGAAATAGCTTCTTCAACAGATACATTTTTATATTGCGACAGCTCATTCGGAATTTTGTCATATTATTATCCCGAAAACACGCATATCTGCACCTACAGTGAGCCTTGGTTTGTGGCATTTGATAATATAGAATGCATAAATAAAAACGAACTTTCCAATAAAATTCCGCCCAACGATACCGTTTGGTTTGTAAAGAATGAATTAACTAAAACACCCGAATATATACAAAGTAATTTTGATTTAGAGTTGGTTGATTCATTCAAATGTGATTTTAATACCTTTAATGTATATTTGCCTAAAAAATAATATGTATCATATGTTCTTACCATCATACTTTTATAATGTTTTATTTTTTATTCTATATAGCAAACTGCTCTTACCGCCGTGTTCACGGTAGCGTTGCTGTGTTGTGACAAATCCTGCATTTCGCAAATCTTTAATAGCTCTGCGAACAGTAGCAGGCGACAGCTTTATGTCGCCTGCTATTTTGTTTACTGAGGGCCAGCATTCGCCGTTTTTGTTTGCTTGGTCGTAGAGGTAGGTATATACGGCAACGGCTCGGTGAGGCAAGTCCATTTGATATAGAAAAGTTAATCTACTCATTGCTGATGTCCTCCTGCGTTGGTCTTTCGGTTCTTATGACTACTTTTCTTTGCTTGTCTGCGCTCTGTTCAACGCTTGAATTTTCAGGTTCTTCTGTTGGATCATTTTGCTGTTCTGAATTAATAGTATCTTCACTCTCGGTCTGTTCTGTATCTGGGGAGGTCTTTAGGTTTTCATTTTTTTTCTTTTTCTCACTGCTTGCCTCATCAAAATCCGAATCAGTTGCAGGCTGTTCAAGATAGTGAGGATAGTATTTCTGAATTATGTTATTGAACAACTCCGAACGGTTTGCATAGTGAACTTCACGGTTGCCGTTTTCCATTACCTCATACTTTTCCTCAAATTTAATACCCCATTTGAAAAACAATTTCAGCTTGACTTTCATAGGATAAAAGCCTGTTTTCATAACAACAAATGTGCCTTTTGGAAGTGACTTTAACTCATCGGGAGTCATCAATGGTCGTTCAATCATTTGCAAGGATTGTGACGGATCATTCTTGCTCATGCTGACGGAACCTGACATCACAGTTCTTGAACCGAGAGCTTTTGACAGCGCTTCTGCACTTGTACTGTTAGGAGCAAAGCCGCCGAAAATGGTCAGCTGTGTGTTATCTATGATAACATCAGCACCCTCTTTGCCGTAATTTTTCTCAAGTTGTGCGAAGGATTGAATTATTGGCACTATCTGTAACCGCCTTGAACGGGAGGCAGAGAACATCATCTCTGCCGATTCAATCTTTGGCAATGGCGATAGGTAAGGGTTTGATATTATCGCCACCTTTTCCCCCGCCTCACACCGGACATGAGCGATTTCCACTCATCCGGCGTTCCATCGGTGTATACAAATTCAATAATCATATTTTCTTTAAAACAACAAAATCCTTGTGTTTAGATAGGGTTAAATTTAAGCGTTTTCTCAGCCTGTTCAGTTTATCTTTCTGTCTGCTGTTCAATGAAAATTTCTGTAAATAATAGCTTATAGTTTCTGCATGGACAGCATGTAATAAAATATGGACATCTTGTTTTATCAGTACAAGGTTTGAATATTTGTCGTCTCCGCCGTCTGCTCTTCGAGTTTTGTGATGATAATGTATATCGCCAATTACAAGAGGTTGCCCTGTAATAGCACATTTACCTTGCTGGGCACAATATAACGCTAATCTATTATCGTTATACTCAATGCTTTTGCCCTGCACAGGGTTTTCCATAAGGTAGTGCAGGATATTTACATTCACTTTTTCAAGCGACTTATGAACAGCCGCTCGCCCTTCCGGTGCGTAGATACACCTATTCCTCGCTCTGTGCTTTGGCGGCTTTGTTTGCACATACGCAATCGGAAGCACAAACAATCCTCGAATATATCTTAACTGACTGCTTTGTCCATATGAGCTTGTAAAATAAAGTGTGTAAGTTAAAAAATAGCTTGCACACTTTTTGCATTTGTGCGGTATTTGCCGTTCCGCTGATTTTTGACGACATAAAAATTGCCACACCTCCGTCTTTGCTATGCTCGGCAACCTCAAATTCTTCTACTATATCATGCAGTGACGGTTGCGAAGTTTTGACGGTTTCCGTTGTGTTTTTTAGTTTATCGAAAAACTCATCTTTTGAAATAGTAACATTATCCTTGTACTCTCATCGCCGAAATTTACGGAAAGAGGAATACAATCAATCATTAATTTTTTCAGTTCGTTCGGTTCAAAATCCGATGCAGAATCTGTTATTATCTTTACCATTAAAGCACCTCTGAAAAGATTTACATTAACAGTATAACCAATCTGCATTTAAAAAATCGGCACAGAGCGTACCGATTTTAAAATTAATGTGTATTTACATATTCAATAAATTCAGGAGTTTTTGACCAATACTTTATACCCCAATTTTCAAAATTCCACTCTTCCATATAATCATTACATTCGTAGTCTATGTAATAAAGGGCTTCGTTTTGCACTACAAAGTTTGTCGGGAAATAATCTATATTCGTGTTATTTGCGTAAAGCAGTTTGCACATTGCTTTTACCTGCTCCGCATATTCTGACTTTACTCTGTCTGCCTTTACCATATCAAATATTGTGTCGCCTTCTATGTACTCCTTTAATATCCGTTCGCTTTCAATATCTATGTCGAGCATTTTCGGCATAGTTATTCCGATTTTTTTAAGGCGGTTATAATCATTTAATTCGGATTGAATTTTGTCGCCAAACTGATAATAGCTGCACGGCTCGTGATGAATCTGCTTTAAAACATACTGATTTGTACCGTCGGATGCAAGGTAAGAATAACCGCCCTTGCCTTTGACAAGCAATTTTATTACGGAGTAATTTTTACCGTTTACCGAAAGTTCTGTAGGAATTGCATTTGACATATAATAGCCTCATATCATAATTTAATTTAAAATATACAATGTAATTATACCATCTAAAAAATGTAAAATTTCTGACTGCCTTGCAGCCGTCTGTATAAAAAGAGATTTTTAAGATACTCGCCAAGTTTTTCAAAATCAGTCGCCAAGGAAAGAAATACGGCACAGCGGTTTTTATGCCCTCTGTGCCGTATTTGCAATGTTTCCGTGATGGATCGTTAATTGTTACTTATCTCTGATTATTTGACGGAATGCCTTTTCCTCTTATCAAATACCGTTACACCTGTCAGAACACCGCCGCTGACAAACAGCAGTGCGATCCACAGCATGAGGTTGCTTGTATCGCCGGTCTGCGGAGATTTGGAATCGTCCTTCAGCTTCGCCGTTACGGTGTCGGCTTTTTTGATTTCCTTTGTACCGTCCTTGTCACTGTAATACTTATTACATCCGCTACAGTACCAATACTCGATATTGCCATCGGCATCCTCGGTCGCCGCCTTGGCCGGGAAATGCTTTAAGTCGGTGTGGTTATTCGGATCAAGCTTACCGTAGGATTTGCCGCAGACTTCGCATACTGCCTTATCCTTGCAGGTGGCCTTACCACCGATGTGGTTTGTGATCACCTTTCCACAGTAATCGCAGACATGATCATTATCCGCATCCTCATGGTTGGAGATTGTCTTTCCGCAGAGGTCACAGATGTGATCTTTGTCCGCGTCCTCATGGTTGGAGATTGTCTTTCCGCAGAGTTCGCAGACGTGGTCTTTGCTTGCATCTTCGTGGTTGGAAATCACTTTGCCACAGTGATCGCAGATGTGATCTTTGTCTGCGTCCTCGTGGTTGGAGATTGTCTTTCCGCAGAGGTCACAGATGTGATCTTTGTCCGCGTCCTCATGGTTGGAGATTGTCTTTCCGCAGAGGTCACAGATGTGATCTTTGTTTGCATCTTCGTGGTTGGAAATCACTTTGCCACAGAGGTCACAGACGTGATCCTGATTCGCATCCTCATGGTTGGAGATTATATTTCCGCAAATGTCGCATATGTGGTTTTTATCCTCATCGACGCAATTACCCGTTTCGATGCCTTCCGTACAGCCGTCTGCCGTGCATTGGCGGGTGTGTGTGCCGTCGCCGTTTGATGTCCATTCGCCGAAGGTATGCCCGTCGTTGACCGTTACGGTCATTTCGGCGGTGTTGCCCGCCTTGTCGGTGACAACGATTTTCTGCTCGCCGTCTGCGGGAGCGAGGGTAAAGCTGTTGTTTTCGTCAAGCGTGACCGCCGTGCCGTTTACGGTAACGGTATCCACATATTTCTCGGTGATCGTGACCATCTGCGCCTCGCAGTAGGTCTTGCCGTCCTCAATGCCGGTGATAACCGGGCTTGTGCCGTCAAGCACAATGCCGTCCGAGCAGATGTAGTCCGTATTGCCTGCATTATCGGTCAGTCTGACATAGATAATGTATTCGTTATCGGGGTCAATGCCAAACGGTGCGGTGTACGCTGTGAAGGTCATGCCGTCAAGCTCCGCTTTTGTCAATTCCTTATCTGACAGCAGATATTCAACCGTTACCGTTTCACCGCTGTTGTCGGCTGCGGTGATCGTCACCGTTTGCGTGTCCTTAAAGAACAGACCGAAGGTGATGTTGTTGAGAAACGCTTTCCAACTGTTCTCGCTGATTTTAATTTCGCCCGTGGGCTTTTCGCTGTCTTTCCACCGTGCTTTAAGCGTTATATTCTCGGCAGGCATGGTCACGGGAATATCCCTATCCCAGCCGATAAAGGTGTAGCCCTCTCTTGTCGGATTGTCAGGGGCGGTAATTTCTGTACCGTAATCCTGTGTAATGGGTGCAATCTCACTTCCGCCGTTGGTATCAAAGGCTATTGTATACTGATTGATTTCCCATTGTGCTTTAACCGTTATATTCTCCGCCGGCATGGTTTCGGGGATTTCCTTATCCCATCCCTTAAAGGTATAACCTTTTCTTGTCGGGTTGGCGGGAGCGGTAATATTCGTGCCGTAGTCCTGCGTAATCGGAGCGATCTCGCTGCCGCCTGCGGTGTCAAAGGTGATTGTGTACCGATTGATTTCCCATTGTGCTTTAACCGTCATATTCTCCGCAGGCATAGTTTTGGGGATTTCCTTATCCCAGCCCTTAAAGGTATAGCCTTTTCTTGTCGGGTCGGCAGGGGCGGTAATTTCTGTACCGTAATCCTGTGTAATGGGTGCAATCTCACTTCCGCCGTTGGTATCAAAGGCTATTGTATACTGATTGATTTCCCATTGTGCTTTAACCGTTATATTCTCCGCCGGCATGGTTTCGGGGATTTCCTTATCCCATCCCTTAAAGGTATAACCTTTTCTTGTCGGGTTGGCGGGAGCGGTAATATTCGTGCCGTAGTCCTGCGTAATCGGAGCGATCTCGCTGCCGCCTGCGGTGTCAAAGGTGATTGTGTACCGATTGATTTCCCATTGTGCTTTAACCGTCATATTCTCCGCAGGCATAGTTTTGGGGATTTCCTTATCCCAGCCCTTAAAGGTATAGCCTTTTCTTGTCGGGTCGGCAGGGGCGGTAATTTTCGTGCCGTAGTCCTGCGTAATCGGAGCGATCTCACTTCCGCCGTTGGTATCAAAGGATATCGTGTACTGATTGATTTCCCATTGTGCTTTAACCGTCATATTCTCCGCAGGCATAGTTTTGGGGATTTCCTTATCCCAACCCTTAAAGGTATATCCTTCTCTTGTCGGGTCGGCAGGAGCGGTAATTGGTGTGCCGTAATCCTGCGTTATGGTAATATCCGCTTTGCCGTTTTCGGGTTTGACTGTGACGGTATATTGATTGATTTCCCACTTCGCCCAATATTCCTTGTTGCCCGTTTCGGTGTCGCCGATTGCCGTAACAGGAGAGCCAATCAGACTCTCGTTGTCATACCAGCCCTTGAACGTGTGGCCGGTATAGGTCATATCGTCGGCTGTCGGAAGCGTTGCACCCACGCCGTAGGTGTATTCGGTGACATTGCCGTTGTTGATCGTGCCGCCGTTCGTATTCAAGGTTACGGCATAGGTCGGGGCTGTCCACTGCACCGTCAGTTCCGTCACATCAGCAGGAACGCTGTCGCCGGGTTCGTAGGATTTGCCATTGCCGTCAAGCCACATGAAGTAGCTGCCTGTATTTCCGTCCGGGCGGGTCAGGCCGTCGGACGCAGGGGCGGTAAATGCGCTGCCGTTTTTCACGATGATGTGAATAGCATCGGAGCTGCCGCCCAGATTGCCGCCGTTCAGGTCAAGGGTAACGACCTTCATCCCGTCAGAACCCAGTGTGTCAGCGTTCAGGACTTCAAGGACGGGGCGGAAACCGAGGTTCGGCGTGGAAGTCGTAGCATAGTTGTAGCTCCAGAAGCGGGCCGAAAGGTACCCGCGAACCGCACGGCCCGACGCGTTGCCAGAAAAAGTATCCTGTCCCCACGAATACATTTTATTCCAGTTTTGGATATATCCGCTGTTCTTGTTCAGCATCGTGTCCCATTCGTTGCTTTGGGGCACGCCGCGTTGGGAATCGCCCGAACCTGTAGCGTTACTTCCCACAGACGGTGCGCGCAGGGTATAGTCCACGCCGCCGCTGGCATAATTTTTGCCGAAAATCAGACTCGCAGTATCTAAGTTATTCCAGTTTACCTTAAGCGTTACGGCATAGTCCGCCACAAACAGGCTGTGGGGATATTTTTCCCGCTGTGCATACTCCTCGGTGGTTGCCATCTCCGATGTGAGCTTGTAGGCTTCTATTGTTCCCACATAGGTAAAGGGAACATAGTGCAGCGACGTATCCGGCAAAGAAGCCGCACCAACTGAGTTTCCGCCGTTTGCCGTTCCGGGAATATTCATCGCCGAAAGGTCAAAGTAATAGGTGTCGCCGGGTTTGAGGGAAAACTGTTCTGATAAAGCAAACTGCGCCGTGAGCTTGGTAACGTCCGCCGGAACGTTGTCGCCGGGGGCGTAGAGCTTCCCGTCGCTGCCAAGCCACTTAAAGTAGCTGCCTGTATCTCCGTCCGGGCGGGTCAGACCGTCAGATGCGGGGGCGGTAAACGTGCTGCCGTTTTTCACAATGATTTGAATATCCTCGGAGCTGCCGCCCAGCTTGCCGCCGTTCAGGTCAAGGGTAACGACCTTCAGTCCGTCAGGACCCAGTGTGTCAGCGTTCAGGACTTCAAGGACGGGGCGGAAACCGACGTCCGGGCTGGAGTACGCAGCATTGATGCTGACCCAGATGCGGGCCGAATTGTACCCGCGAATCGCACGGTACGACGCGCCGCCAGAAAAAGCATCCTGTCCCCACGAATACATTCCATTCCAGTTTTGGATATATCCGCTGTCCTTATTCAGCATCGTGTCCCATTCGTTGCTTTGGGGCACGCCGCGTTCGGAATTGCCCGAACCTGTATAGTTACTTCCCACAGACGGTGCGCGCAGGGTATAGTCCACGCCGCCGGCGACATAGTCCTTGCCGAAAATCAGACTCGCAGTATCTAAGTTATTCCAGTTTACCTTATGCGTTACGGCATAGTCCGCCACAAACAGGCTGTGAGCGTATTTGTTCTGCTGTGCATACTCATTGGTGGTTGCCGTCTCCGATGTGAGCTTGTAGGCGTTCACCGTACCCACATAGGTGAAAGGCACATAGTGCAGGGTGCTGTCCGGCAGATCGCCGTTTCCCGTGCCGGGAATATTCATCGCCGAAAGGTCAAAATAGTATCTGCCGCCGGGGGTGAGGGAAAACTGCTCTTCCACCTGCTTTTCCACCGTCAGCGCAATGTCTGTGAAATTGCTTGCGTAGTCGGTTTTATAATCGCCGTTGTACTGCTCGCTGAAAACTTTTAAGGTATAGTTGCCGGGTGCAATATCAGACGGGATTTTGATTTCAACCGTTCCGCTTTCGGCAGTAGGCTGTGCTACTCTGCCATAATACTGTGCGCCGTTGTTATCCGCAATGATGGCGGAGATATATTCATTTGCCCCTGTGGTCGCTCCGCTGTAATTCAGCGTAATGGTATCGTCGGGGGCGGCATCGGCAGTTTTTTCCGTTACGGCAAAACTGCGGCTACTATCTAAAAGTGTCAATTTCCACTCGTTTCCGCTGTATTCGGGAATCGGGGTCAATCCTCCGGCAGGCTTTCCGCCCACAGCGGCAGATGCAAAAAGGACAGAGTTCATATTTAAGTTAAAAGCGGGACGAACAGTCCGATGATTATTTTTCTTGCGGATAGAGGCCCCAGAGTATTGGACAGAACCATCACTACTCACGATGGCGACATAAAAAGTCTTGGAGCCGGGAGAGCGCAGGTACCAACTGCTTGTCACCCAATTCGGATGCGCAGGATCCAAGGCACGCAGATCGTTGTTTACCGCAATAGCCTCTTTTGTGGAAAGCGGCCAGAATACAGCGTTATCCACCTGCCCTCCCGCTACACAGTCGGTATTTTCTCCGTTGTAACTTCCACTTGTAAGCGTCCGTTTCTTTACGGCAGCATTTTCTTCTGTCGTCAGCTTTTCCGCAAGCGCGTCTATCGCGGTTTTCAAATTACTCGGTGCGTATTCGTTGTATAATATGATATCGGCAAATGGTATAACTCCCATAGCGCCTGCCGCAAGCAGGGTCATATCCCCCTGTGCGCCGGCAACACCGTTTCCGTCATAGCCGATAACTCGCCATGCACCGGAATCATTTTCATGGTTTTGCCCGAAATACACGGTCGGTGCGCTCGCTGTGTTTACAGTTTTATTCAGTGCGTCTGCGCCAAGCTGTATCGCAGCAGAGCCCTCTGCCCCAACCTCCTCGGCAAACACGCTTATCGGCGTAAGACAGAGCGTCATGCATAAAGTCAGCAAGATACTAAGTATTCGTTTTTTCATATTCTGTTACCTCCGTTTTGCAATCTCAAACTATACTTTTTTCTTTTTCAGTACAATGTATAAGATTAAGCCGAGGTTGCCAAGCAGCGCAACTCCTGCAACAGAGCCTATTGCAACCAAAGCAGGTGAAGCTGCGGGTTCGGATATGTTTCCGAAGCCTGCGGGAACGGCTACATCTGCCACCGCTTTCACACTGGTGTCTTTCTCACCAATCCACCAGTTGCCGTTTTCACCGATAAATGGGGTAAGACCGTCCTTGCCGTCCGCACCGACAACTTTACCAAGATTGACTACCTTGCCGTCGGTATAGGTGATAACAAGCTCGCCGTCTGCGTTGATCTCCGCTTTGGCTATTCCGATGCCGTCCTTACCGTCTTTGCCGTCAGAGCCGTTTGCACCGTTTGTTCCATTTGTTCCGTCCTTGCCGTTCTGTCCCGATGCACCTGTCTCTCCGGTGTCGCCCTTTTTGCCTTGTTGTCCGGCTTTACCGGTATCACCCTTTTCGCCTTGTCGTCCGGCTTCACCGGTATCGCCCTTTTCGCCCTGTTGTCCGGTTTCACCGGTATCGCCCTTTTCTCCGGTGGCTTTCACACCGAGGGATACCCATGTCTGTCCGTCATCATAGGAGATATACCAGAAGTTATCATCACCTATTTTTAGCTTTGGCGTTACACCGTCTTTTCCGTCCTGACCGGGTGTACCTGTTTTGCCCTTGTCGCCTTTATCGCCTTGTTGTCCGGTTTCACCGGTATCGCCCTTCTCGCCGGTGGCTTTCACACCGAGGGATACCCATGTCTGTCCGTCGTCATAGGAGATATACCAGAAGTTATCATCACCTATTTTTAGCTTAGGCGTTACACCGTCTTTTCCGTCCTGACCGGGTGTACCTGTTTCGCCCTTGTCGCCCTTGTCGCCTTTGTCACCTTTGTCGCCCTTTTCGCCTTGTTGTCCGGTTTCACCGGTATCACCCTTCTCTCCGGTGGCTTTCACACCGAGGGATACCCATGTCTGTCCGTCGTCATAGGAGATATACCAGAAGTTATCATCACCTATTTTTAGCTTAGGCGTTACACCGTCTTTTCCGTCCTGACCGGGTGTACCTGTTTCGCCCTTGTCGCCCTTGTCGCCTTTGTCACCTTTATCGCCCGTCAGCTCCGACAAAGCAATCAAATTATTCCAGGCAGAATCATCACTGTACTTCCACTGTATAAATCCATTATATACATTCAGTTCAATTTGCTTTCCATCTGCGCCGTCATTTCCCTTCAACTCGGAAAGTGATACAAGAACACGGTAAGCGTCGTCACTTTCGCCCACATATCGCCACTGGATACTGCTGCCGTCACTGCGTAATTCTATTTCTCTGCCGTCCGATCCCGTAAAGGTTGAGAAGGTTTTGGTATTGGATAATGCCGATACCGTTCCGTTATTGCCGACAGAGGAAACCGCAAAGGTGTAGGTGGTATCCTCTTCCAGAGTATCGTATGTATATTCAAAGGTCGTGTCTGACAGCGGAGCATCAGTCACACGCACAAAATCGCCGTCATCCATACGCATCCAGATATGATACCCTGTATAGGGGCGTCTGCTGTCTGCAGTCGGTGCCTTCCAGGTGATTTTTGCACTTTGATTGTCTGTTACGGATACGCCTGTAAGTGTAGGTACGGGTGGTGCGGCACGAAGATTGGTCAGCACATATCCGAACACAGGAATCTTCTGATCTCCTGCCGTCCATGTGCGCATACCGAAATCCCAGGTAAAGCCGTATTGGCTCGAAACATCGTAGCCGATTCCGTAGGAGGCAAGGAGCGAACGGCGGTCGATGTTGTTTACCGTACCGCTGGCGCCGCTGCTTTCCGTCGTGGTGTAGACCGTACCTGTTGCTTTGCTGTAGCTCAAATCGATTACAAAACCCATATTGAATGCGTCTACGCCCCATGTGCTTTTCATCGAAGCGGAGAAGCCGTGAGCTATCTCAACTCCTTCGGCATGTTCGGACGTGGTCGTCCAGTCGTTTGTGATACTGCTTGCACCGAAGCCAAGCTCATATTTTTGCTTACTCAGCGACTCAAATTTCGAAACATAGTCGGCGGTAGTAGCGGTATTCGACCAATAGGCGAACGGGTCGCCCTCGGCGTTTTCCGGCAGTACATGGCTGTTCAGTATCGGCAAAGCCTTTGCCTTTCCCGCTGCAATGTCTTTCTTGTAGGTTTCGTTGTACAGTACCGCAAACTCATCGTAATACTCTCGGTCGAGCATGGTGTAAACCGGTTGCCCGGGGATCATCAGGGCAATGGTATTTCGCTCGCTGAGGTCAAAATCGCCCTTTTGCGGGTCATAAAGCGAGTAATAATAGGTTGTTGCCGGCACGCGGTACAGCACCACAGAATCGTTGCCGCCGGCATTGAATGAGGCACTGTATTCCTTAGAAAGGGTATCCTCGGTGCTCTTTGTAAAATCCATGGTGTATCCGAGGGTCGCCTCGTATCTCCACACCTTCAGATCTCCCTGCGCGACGATGGACGCACCTAAGGAGGTGTTGTGCGATGACGATTTCGTGTCCGAATAGCCTGAGGAGAAGGTGTAGGTGGTTGAGCCGTCGGAGAAATCAAGATCATAGTCACCGAGCTCCGAGAAATACGGAGCCGCCTGGAGCACCGCCTGCACCTGTGCATCGGAATATCCGTAGCCCTTGCCCTCATAGCGAGCAAACAGACCGTCTTTATTCACATCCGCCGCAAGCAGTATGCAGTTATACGGCATATCCCATGCAAGGTCGGCATCGTGGCAGAGCTTGGAAAACTCATCCTTCTCGGCTGTCACTGTATACTTGCCGGCGACCGACAGCGTGCCGCTGCCGAAATCCTCGCCGTAGAAAACATCGGTGAACAGGTCGAATTTACGCGCCGAACCGCTTCCCTTTTGCCTTTCGGCGGCAAGCGCGATCACCTGCTCGCGGCCTTCCGTGTTGTGGTCAAAATTGCCTGCGATGACATCCTGATACCACCACCATCTCGCGCTTGAATTCTTTTCACGCGCGGTGTCACGCAGAAGATTAAGTGCGCCGTTCTGCTGCACCTCATACAGTCCGCCTGCGATCCATACCTGCTCCGGCGTACCTCTGCCGTTGATCGCAACGCTTGTCATAGCGGGCTTCGGCTTCACGCCCAGATCATTTGTTCCGTTTGCGGTATAACCGCTCATCGTGGTTTTCTGCACATTCGTTATTGACTTGTTCTGACCGTAATAAACGGCAAAGCCCATGTTTTCGTTGTCGGTTTTCTTGTCCCAGATAAAGCCCTTCTTCTTTTCTTCCCTGACTTCACGGAAATATCCGGCAATTATGATTTCCTGCCAGCCATCGCCGTTGATGTCTCCCGCGGCAAGGTTTCCGTAGCGGATATGATCGTAGTAACGGCTGCCGTCCGCTTTTTCATCCTCGCGGTTCAGGGTCATCAGGGACTTTTGATCCACTCTTTTGAGGTTTCCGTTTTCGGCTTTGTATACCGAGAGCTTTGAAACAGCCTTACGGAAGGAATCGCCGGAAATCTCCTTGTCCCTGCCGTCGATCTTATCCGGCTCGGCAATGCCTGCGTACACGATAAGCTCATCGTAGCCGTCACGGTCAATATCCGCCGAGACAAGCGACTTCGTGATCTGGTCGCGCTCATACAGAGTCGTGTTCCAGCCGTCGAAATAGGCATTGCCGCTGCCCTTGGATTTGACAAACGATTTTCTTGAAAGTCCCTGCTCTCCGGCAATTCCCGTGCCGGCGATTCCCCATAAATCATCATTGCCGACGTAGGTGATAACGGCGGTCATCTTTCCGTCACCATCATAGTCGCCCGCCGTGACATTGAAATAGTGGCGGAATTCCTGGTATTCCAGCTCGCCGTAACCGGGTTTCTTGCACGCCCACATCGGAGCGTCGGCAATTTTCTGAAGCTCGGAGCGCTTGTTGTTTACAAGGTTTTGTACCCAGTAGCAGATCTTCGCAGTGTTCTTGGAATTATCCATATCGCAAAGACCGACAAAGATAGCATGATCGTTTCTGCCCGTGCCGAGTGGGTCGTAAGCTGTTCCAACAGCAAATGCAACATTATCGACAGCAGAAACCCGATGGGCACTCGGTGTACATTCGGCAATGTTGATACCGAAATTCCACTTACTGTATACCTTGGTATGATCCTGCGCCGCCTGCCCCTCTGCGTTGCGATAGCTGTAAATGATCGGCTCATACCATGGGGTGATGGCAAAGGGCTGACCCTTTTTTGTGCCGTACGGGTTGCTTTCATCCTCTGCCCATCCGACCGGTGGGGTTGTGTCAGGTGTGAGCAGTGTGCCGTATGCACTCGAGTCGGATGCCGATACTCCCAGAGCGGCATAGCTCATAATAGGTAAAGCAACACACATCACCATACATAGGGTGAGCAGGGTACAGAGTATTCGTTTTTTCATTTTCCGTTTCCTCCCTTCAAATATTGTGAACGGTATTTATCCGCAAACAGAGCGACACCCTGTTTTAAGACCTCCATTTGGGTTTTTAAATAATATTCATCCTCAAACATAGCATAGTGTACACAGGCACGAACAAATATAAAAATCAACGGTGTAATCACCGTGTACGGAATACCGATTTTCGGCTCCAACCGCTTGGCATATTCGGTATAGCGCTCATTCACTCCCTCAAAGAATTTCTTGCCGTGCTCAATATATTTCGGATGAGTATAGACCTGATACATCAGCCGATATTTTTTGCCGTGCTTCTTTGCGGTCCAATACGGAACCTCTCTCACAAATCGGACAACATCATTCGGGTCGGTGGGGGCTTTTTCCATAAAATCATCCTCAACCTTTTCCATACAGTATGCAGTTGATTCAATAATCAGTTCATCCACACTATTGAAATAGGAATACAGATTTCCCGTTGTACACCCACACGCTGCCGCCAAAGCCTTGATACCCGTACCGGTCAGCCCGTTTTCAGCATAACATTCAAAGCATTTTTCCATCATTTCCCGCTTACGCTCGTTGTGTTGTTCCTCTGTTGTTCTCATAATGTTCGCTTCCTTTTGATAACTAATCAATTAATTAACTATAGTATAACACAGGACTACGGTAATTTCAACAATTTATTAAAAAAATTTTGCAAAATATTAAAATTTTATCGTATCTGTCGGAAAATGGTACGGCTATAGCCGTAACCTTTTCCGAACTTTCTTCCACACGGACTTTACCATTGTGCAATGTGACGATTTTCCACACCAAAGAAAGTCCCAAGCCTACGCCACCGTATTCCCTGCTTCGAGATTTATCCACACGAAAGAAGGGCTGAAAAATACTTTCTCTGTATTGTTCGGGGATGCCGTAGCCGGTAACCGCAACCGTAATAACAAGCTGATTGTCTTTGTGCGTTACGGTAATATTCACTGTACCGTCAAAACGGTTGTAGCGTATAGCGTTTTCGGGCAGATTATATAACAAACGGTAAATCAACGTGTCACTGCCTGTCATAACAGCGTCGCCCGTGCTTTCAAGTGCAATATTGTTCTTCTCTGCAAGGGGCGCAAGGTCAGTGAAAATTTCTTCTACCATAGGTCCTATCTCTATGCGGTCGGCACACGATACTGTACGAAGCTTACTCATTTCCAACAAGGTTTTTGTCATTTGCGTCATTCGTTCGGTCTGCTCACATAACAATCGGAGAAACTCAGCCGTTTCCGGCAATACCTCGGGATGCTCTGCCGAAAAAAGTTCAAGCTGTGCCTGCATAAGCGAAAGCGGCGTACGCAGCTCGTGTGCAGCGTTTCCGGCGAACTGTCGTTGAGCTGTGAATCCCTCATCAAGACGGTCAAGCATCAGATTGAATGACTTGACAAATTGTCTCATTTCAGGCAAAACCTCTTCGGTTATCTTCATATCCGTCAAATTGTTAGGCTGAGCCTTCTCAACCCGAGCTGTAAAAGTACGCAGAGGCTTCAGCGCATGCCCGCTTAAAAAATACGCAAGCACACCGCCTAACAATGTTGCCGCAGCCGTAATATACCAATTGGTAGCGATAAAGGATTCCTGTACTCCGTTAATTACAATAGTCAATTCACGATCAAGCTTTTCGTGTTCGGGATCGAAAAATTCGGGTTCTCCTTTGTCCGTATCTCCGTAACCTGTAACATAAGAACCTATGGAATCCATGTAACGGCTGCCGGAATAGCCGATAAGAACATTCATAAAAATGCAGGTAGCTCCGATAAGAAGTGCAGTCATCAAAGTTATGCGCCATTCCAAGGATAGCTTTTTCATTCTTTTTCTTCCTCCATAACATATCCTTCACCAATGAGATTGCGAATCGGGTCATAGCCGAGCGCCGCACGCAGTTTCTTTCGTAATGCAGAAATATGTACTCTTATTGAATTGCTGAAATTGTCAAAATTGATGTGATTGCTTTTTAGTTCATAATAGCAAAAGTCACGCTGCAAATTTGCAACGTGACTTTTGTTTTAAGGAAAGCTATATATTAACTTATAAACTATTTAACGCAGATCATCAAATCTTATATTTTTCCAATGCTTTTTCATATTCTTCGCTGTCATCACCGTATATAACAACTTGCAATGGATTACTTAAATCAAGACTGTAAATGCCCAGTAAAGATTTTGCATCAACTGTATAACGGTCTGAAACTAAATCAACATCATAATTACAGTTGGAAGTTAATTCAACAAATTCTCTGACCTGATCCACTTGTGTGAGTCTGATTTTTACTATTTTCATATACTTGTCAACCTTTCTGACATATTTTAATTTCATCTAATGTGGGCAACGCAGGAATTGCACCTATTCTTGTTGCAGTCAGTCCACCCGCAGCATTTGCAAAAAGTATCTTATCATCAAGCACCATATCAGCAATCTCATCGGGTTTATAGTTTTTTAACTGCCACAACATTGCACCTACAAAAGCATCCCCGGCACCTGTGGTATCAACCGCATCGACCTTGTATGCAGGAAATACACAAAAATGATTTTTGTTGCGATAGCAAGCACCTTTTTCTCCGAGCGATACCAAAACTAATGACGCACCCATATTTAAAAGCTTTTTTGAGCCGATTTCAAGATTTGTTTCTCCTGTAACAAGATACATTTCTTCCTCAGACACTTTCAAAATATCCACCATTGTAATCGCTCTTGAAATTTCATTTACCGCTTTTTCCCTATCACTCCACATTTCCCTATCACTCCACAAAAGAGATCTATAATTAGGATCAAAACTAATTATTTTTCCGAGTTTCTTTGCATAATTTACAGCATCATATGTCGCCTTCCTGCAAGGTTCATCTGTCAAAGATAATGAACCGAAGTGGAAAATTTTGCATTCATCAATAAGTTCTTTTTTCACTTCATCGGCATTAAGCATCATATCTGCTCCTGGATTTCGATAAAAAGAAAACGAACGGTCGCCTTTGCTGTCAAGCTGAACAAAAGCAAGTGTTGTCGGCACATTGCTGTCAGTTGCCATACCTGTAATATCAATATTATGGTTGCTTAATGTGTCCTTTAAATAAGAACCGAATGCATCGTTGCCGACCTTACCGATAAAAGCCGATGAACCGCCAAGCTTACTGTTCATTGCAAGAACATTTGCCGGTGCTCCCCCCGGATTTCGTGCAAACAATGCTATTCCCTGTTCGTTAGTTCCGTTCGGAGTAAAATCTATCAAAATTTCGCCTAAGCTTACAATATCAATCATTATTCTGCTCCTTTTTTGAATTTAATTCTGTTATGATTTTGTTGTATGATTTTTTATTTATTTGATAAAAAAACAGTACAACAGCTGTTATTATCCACAACACACCCGGAATTGTTGAAAAAGAGTGATGCATTGTAGCCTGAACGGCACTGTTCTGAACACCGTTTGCAACAAAACCCAATCCGCTGAGTGTAGCAGACAGCAATGCTGTTCCTATTGCCATACCTACTTTATTTCCCAAGGAAACAAATGCATATTGGAATCCGTCATTTCTTATGCCCGTTTTCCACTCTCCGTATTCCACACAATCGGGAACAATTGCATAAATTGCTGTATTGAAACCACAGAAGAAAAATTGGGAGAGAGCTGAAATTGTATAGAAACCGATAGGTGAGTTTGAGGCACTAAAGAAATACAGAGCAATCATACATATGCCTGTACCTGCAGCAAAAGTTGCAGCTGTGCGGCCTTTGTTGCCGACTTTTTTAAATACAAACGGGAATGCTCCTGCACCTAAAATTGACGGCACAATAAGTATCAGTGAATAAATAGTAAAGAACCCCTCATTTCCTTCAACATATTTAAAGTAATACAAGAGATCTGCATTTCTACCGTATAATGTAATGCCGAATAAAACCTGTCCTGCCAATGCTATAAGATACGGCTTGTTCTGCATTGCGGCTTTAAGCTGAATTTTAATAGGTATTTTTTCCTTTACAGGAGGCTTTACCACTTCTTTTGTCTTTGCAAAGCAGAACCAATGGCAGGCAACAAATATTGAACCGTAAAGGATGGTAACCAAAAGGTATCCCTTTGACTGATTCTGGCCGCCGAAAAATGTAATAAGAGGTAATGTAACCATATTGATTATGTTTATTGCAATCATTGCACAAACCGAGCGAAACGCATTTATCTTTGCTCGTTCTTCAATATTCTGAGTTAATGTACCGCAAAGTGTGCCGTAAGGAATATTTACGCAGGTATAGCCGACTACAAGAATACAGTATGTAACATACATATATATTGTTTTTGCATTGTCATCCCATGTAGGATGTGCCCAAAATGTAAATACTAAAACTATCGCCGTTAAAGGAGCACCTATCAGTAGCCACGGGCGGTATCTGCCCCATCTTGTTTTGGTTCTGTCGCTTAAAGAGCCGATTATAGGATCGTTAATTGCATCCCAAAATCTTGATATAAGCATCAATAAAGAAACTGTAGCCATTGGTATTCCGCACACATCCGTGTAAAATATCATAAGGAAATTGCCCACGAACATCCAACTGAAATTACAGCCTATGTCACCAAATCCATACGCAAGTTTGCTTATAAAAGGAATTTTTACATTTGTTTCCTGATGATTTTTCATAATATCACCTATCTCACATTTTTATAACAGCCTTGACAATGTTTGCCTTATCCTCTACACTTTTATCCATAGCTTTCTGAATATCATCAAAATCAAATATGTCTGTTACAATGCCCTTTAAGTTTACTTTGCCTGATGCAACAGCTTCAATAGCCATAGGATAAATATTGCGATAGCGAAAAACAGTCTTAAAGGTTAATTCCTTATCAAGAACAAGACTCATCGGCAAATTCATTTCGCCGGTCTTTGAATAACCTACAAGCACAATGTTGCTGCCCTTCTTGGTCATATGAATACACTGACGAGTAGTGAATTCTGTACCGGCAGTTTCTATTGCAAGGTCACATCCAGCACCGTTTGTAAGTTTCATAACAGCCTCAACAGCATCCTCGTCTTTACCGTTTATAACACCATCAGCACCGAGTTCCATAGCCTTATCAAGTCTTTTCTGCATAATATCAACCACATATACCTTACTGACACCCTCTGCTTTCAGTGCCATCATACTTACAAGACCGATGCATCCTGCACCCATAACAACCGCTGTCTGTCCTGCGTGGGCATTGCCCTGATTTGCAGCATGAAAACCAACAGCAAGAGGCTCAATTAAAGCACCTTCAAGTGTCGATACATTATCGGTAAGTTTAAAGCAAAGATCTGCTTCGTGAGCTACATATTCCTGAAATACTCCGTCAACCGGGGGGGTAGCAAAAAAGATTACATCGGGGCAAAGATTATATCTGCCTGTTTTACAAAACTCGCAGTGTCCGCAAGTTTTCCCCGGCTCTAAAGCGACACGGTCACCTACTTTCAAATGACTTACATCTGAACCTACCTCAACGACAACACCGCCCGGTTCATGTCCGAGAACAAAAGGGGGCTTTACAACATAGTCACCGATTGCACCTGTCTCATAATAGTGCATATCACTGCCGCATATGCCGATATACTCAAGCTTTACCAATACCTCATTAGGCTTTGGTGTCGGCACCGGACGATCAACATATCCCATTTTTTTAATGCCTGTCATTACAGCAACTTTCATAGTGTTTTTCATAATTAGTCCTCCTGTTTAAAAAATACTTTTATAAAGTGTTTTATTAAGTGACTATATTAAATCACAAACACACATTGATGTCAATAGATTTTTTTAAAATCATCACATTTGCTAAATATTAACACTATGATTTGTGCAAAAAAACAGTGACTCCGACATTTATCAGAATCACTGCTTTTAATAATTTATATTTCCTGTAAAAACGAATCTATTTTCATAAGTGCTGCACCTACTGCAGATGCCTCTAATTTAAAGGTACAGTATTTCAAAAAATCGGCATTACTTTCAAATGTATTTCGTTCAGCAACATAATTTTTTAATTCCCGTGCAAATTCCTCGAGAAAAGCTCCTACATATCCACCGGCAATTATATCACAGTCAAAAGTCATTCTCAGATTATTAATAGCTATTGCAAGATACTTAAGATAATCGTCCCATACCTTTTCGGCTTCAGCATTACCGCATCGGAGTTTTTCAAAAAACATTGCAAGATTTCCGTCAGCCTGCTCAGATAATACCTTTGCCGAAATATATGCGTCAAGACAGCCTTTTTTACCGCAATAGCATTGTTTTCCGTTAGGAACTAATGTATTATGACCAAATTCACCTGCTCGAAGATTATTGCCCCAAAACAGCTTTCCCGAAAAAATAATTGCACCGCCGACAGTATTGCTTAATGACAGATAAATAAGATTATCAATATCTGACTTATCCCACATTTCCGCAAAACCGGCAGCATTTGCATCATTGATAAATAAGCAAGGGTATGAGATAAATTCAACAAATCTTTCTGTGCTGAAATCATAAATGTCAAGTGCATGAGAAAAAATTATTTTCTTTCCGTCATCACTTATAATACCTGGGATAGAAATACCTACTCCTATAATTCTGTCAAACTCATCATCTTTTAGAAAACTATTCATCAAGTCGCCTAAGTTTTTAAAATAATTTTCATCAGAAGAAAAAGCTCTTGTCTTTCTTGTATATCTTATAACCGTTCCGGACAAATCAACAAGTGTAAAACCTATGTGATTTTTTGTAATATCAACTCCGATGGCTAATTTTGCATCAGGAATTGAAGCATAAGCTTTTGCTTTCCTTCCGCCTGTAGACTTGTAAGCACCAACCTCATGAACCAATCCAAGATTGATTAACTCTTTCACATTTTGCAAAACAGTCGGCCAACTGAGGTTAAGCTTTTGTGCAAGCTCAGGCTGTGAAATTCTATCATATTTCAGCAGACATCTAAGAGTATTTATTCTATTTTGCTTTTTTACATCCATATTGTTTGTTGGAACAGAATTCATAATCAATATCCTTTTATAAAGTATTTTATGTTTATTATATTACCATTTTTCTCAAAGTATTTCAAGAGTTCACACTAAAAAATCTATTAACTACTATGCAATAAAAATATGTAACATCTTTCTAGGAATGAATGCTAACTAAAGTATAGGAAAACAACTTCTTATATGCTATAATATAATTACTGTTTAATGCCGTTGATGATAGATTGAATCGAAATTATAGTTCTGATAAAGAATTATTTTGATGTAAAATCCATTTTGCACCCCCCTACTCAAAAACTATCATTATAAGGTTGATTTTGGAAGTAGTCTGCACCCCCCTAACTGACTACTGTTTGACTACTTTTGAAAAATTCAATATGCCGTATTTTGCCTTGATTTGCGTGTTTTGAGGGAATTTTAAAAGTGATACTCATTCCTGTTATACTCAATTCACCCTTGCAAATCACGGCATATTACGGCAAATCGGGAGGAATTGTACTTTGATTAAAATAATGTTTGTGTGCCATGGGATGACTCACGAACGCTTTGCAAACCGCAATATTCCTTTGTAAATCTCGGCAAATCACGGTCAGTTGAAAAGTACAAGACTACCAAAAGACTACTTTTCAACGGTTTTAAAATCAGCTTTTATGCCTTATCGTTAATAGGGTTAGAACGAACATTATTATTGCCGAGTTATCGTTAAAAGGGTTGTAACAGAAAGCAATTCCCTATACCTATATATAACAGCAGTTTTTGCTGGGTGTGATTTGCTTTGAATGAGTCTTATCTGAGTAAGTAAATATCATTTCTACACCGCAGTTCATAAGCTTAAATAATGCAGACTACTAAAAGACTACTTCTCCCCTATTCTAAATTTTAAAAACATAAAACATCACTTATTTGATAGTTAATATATTTATTATCATCCTGTACAATTTACAGGGTGTTTTTTATACATAAAAAGCAGTAACATTTTTTAATGAGATTGAATTCACCGAGCAAATGGTTTATACTTAAATTATGTGATACAGTTTCTCTTGAAAAGTTAAAACAGATTTCTGATGTGATTGAAGTTACATTTTAGCAATCAATCATTCTACCTAATGGTGAGCAGATAAAAACGAGTAATAAACAGGTGGTAATTACCATGGACTTATTATTAAACAACATTCTTCATTTGTCACAAGAAGAGATTAACAATAGTAAAATAGAATTTAATATGCAAGCCGGAAGAGGAGGACAACCATTTCTTGATAGATGGTTAAAACATTCTGAAGAAGATAAAACAAACGGTACTTGCAAGGACTGTTCATATTGGGGTTGGTATGGAAAGCAGAGAAACTTTTATCCTGGGCAATGGGTTTTTAGTTTCGCAAAAATGCCGGAAGATGAATGGTTGCTTATTTCGGCTGCACAAATAATAAATACTCCATCCGATGATTGGGCTGATGTTCAAGTGCTTGATAGATTTGTTCCATTATTCGGAAGGCTCATCATCAAATGCAAGAAAGGTAATACCTTCTCAAGATATGTATTTAATTTGAGCAAATATCTTGATCAAGCAATTGTTCGAGAGGTTCTTCCATGTGTTTATAGTGGTGAAAAGTTTGAAGGATATGACCGTGTGCATCTGCCATATCATAGATTATCTGACATTTTCAATGGTCGGATTCTCCCAACTTATTATGAAGCCTTAAAAAAGATAACAGGAGTTTATTGTTTAACTGATACTCACACAGGAAAGTTATATATTGGTTCTGCAACAGGCGAAAAAGGAGTTGCCCAAAGATGGGGTAATTATCTAGATTCCAAGCATGGCGGAAATAAAAAACTTATCGCACTCTATGAACAGAAGGGTGCAGAGTATTTTGAGAAGTATTTTACATATACATTGTTAGAATATTTTGGTTTGTCATATGACCCTGTGAAAATTATTGAAAGAGAGCAATATTGGAAACATTGCTTTGATACGATTAAGAATGGTTATAATGACAACTGATAAAAATGTTTTGAGATATTGCCCTGTTTGATGAATGGAGTAACTCAACACTTGTATCGGTTCGACATACCCATTTTAAGGCGAAAATAGGTGTTCCACTATTCTCTTGTACATTGGGTACGAAATGCGTTACTCGTTGGAGAATCGAGCCATGTGGAGTGCGTGGTTCTGTTGACTAAGGTACACAAGTAAAAGTATAAAAAAGGCTTGAAAAATAAAGTTTTTCCGAGGGTTGGGATGTAAATTCGGGTCCTCGGATTTTCTGCGTTTTTGGGGTAACAAAGAGGCTAATTTTTATAGTTGGATAGATGGAAGTGTTGATTTAGAGTTGAGTAGACAAAAAGAATGCCACAATTGACAATTCAACTGTGGCTTTTTAATTTAAAAATGTAGTATTGAACTCAAGAGATAATTGAACAAGAACTACGATACGGACACCTTGCAGTAATGCATGGTGTTTTCTGTCTAAGGGAGTTGCGTAAATTTGTCTGTGAGTATTGACAAATTTACTAATCGGTATTATAATATATAATGTTAAAGTGTAAATGGACGGAGGTTATTCGATGAGAAAAAGTATATCTTTTAATGTAGACGCAGATGTGTTTGATAAATTTAACATGGCGCTTAATCTTTCCGGTGAAACATCTGACGAGGCTGCAGATTCGTGCCTTCGTTGGTATATTGCCCAGACTTTCGGAAATGTATCGAAGGAATATACGCCGAGGGCAACAAGAACAATCGATTCTAATGAAAAAGATTTTTACGGTAAGGCACTTCAACGTATACCAATGTGGGCGTTAAAGCCAAGCCAATATAATCATAAGATAATCAAAGCCTACTTTATGGCAGAACATATCGCAGGAGAAGCAACCCTGCTGATGATGGAGCGTTTGTGCAGTGATAAAGAACGCCCAGATTTGTATGTTCCTACTTTCAAAAATAACTATTCACAGATGAAACTGGACGGTCCTAAATCTCATGGTAAGGTTTTTGAGGATGACGGTGACCGGGTTTGGATCTGGGATGAAGTAGAAGAAACCCTTATGAAATATAAGAACAGTTTTTATGTAGAGTAGGCATAACGATGAGCGTTTTAATTGATAACAGCATTACGATTTATGAGGCTCTTGAGCATATCAAAGACGGAAAATATGTTATGCCAGCATTCCAAAGACAGTATGTATGGAATATGGAACAGATTGAAAAACTGTGGGACTCCATTCTTTTGGATTATCCGATTGCTACATTCCTATTCTGGCATGTCGATGATGACAATGTAACATGGGATACTTATTTCTGTAATTTCCTATCCTCTGTTACATTTGATAGCCGCAAGCAGGCTGACAGCGTAAATTATGAATTATCGAGCATTGATGTAAAACTGACCGATACGGCAGTACTTGACGGGCAGCAGAGACTCACTTCTCTCTATTTGTCCCTGTTTGGTGATGCGTTCATCCGTCAGAAACACGCACGGAAGAAATCTGGCGGTGGCATCGTTACAAAACTTCTGATTGAACTTAACAAGAACAAGCTGACCGTAGATGAAGAAGAATACAACAGCAAGAAATATGACATCAAGTTCAGCGAAAAAGTAGGTAAATTGAGTCCGACTCAGTTCGAAATTAGAAAGATTCTTGAACCGAAGTTCCAGGATGAAACTACCAGAGAAAAAGCCATCGAAGATACAATTACAAATGTTCCAGCAGACAGCAAGGATTATGCGAGGGGCATCTTAAATAAACTCTATGAGAAGATTTTTGTCGAAAAGCTTATTCGTTATACTGAAATCCGGGATATGAAACAGGATGATGCGCTTGAGATGTTCGTTCGTTTCAATAGCGGTGGTAAGGCACTTCGTAAGTCGGAAATTACCATGTCTATCTTGGAAGCTTATTGGCCAAGTGCGAAGACAGAGTTCGGGAAACTGCTTGTAGACTCTTATGCCGGATTCGGTTCCGATTTTATCATCAGAGCCGCACTGATGCTTTATGGTGATGTCATCAAGTCAAACATAAACAAGCAGATAGCGGAAGAATTGAAGAATAACTGGAGCGAGTTCAAGAAGGCACTTAAGAACCTGGAAGCACTCCTCAAGGAAATGAAGATTGAAGTCAGCCGTTTCTCAAGCAGTTGGAATGTCCTACTCCCTATTGTATATTTCATTTATTATAATCCTGATTATAAAGACAATACAGAAGGCGTTCGTGCTTACCTGGTAAGAGCCATTCTGTTTACCTATTTCCAGTCAGGCACTACAAGTAAGTTGCAGCAGATGAAGAGCAATATCAATGAAAACGATTATGAGATTACTGTTGATATGCTGAACCAGATGAATGAACTTCGTGTAACCGATGGCAAGATTGAGGATATTCTCAATTCTGAAAAAGGCAGCCGTGTTGCCGGAGAGGCTCTTTACTATCTCAGTCTGGATTGGATTAACAAGAACTTCAAGTACGAACAGGATCACCTGCATCCGTATGACAGATTTGACGGTAGCAAACCTGTTTCTGTAACTATGGATGTGTGGCGCAGATGGCGCGGAAACCGTAACCGTCTCCCCAATCTCCAACTTCTTGAAGGCCGCAGCAACGGAAGTAAAAATAATATGCCATTGATTGAGTACTATAACGATATGAACGATGATCAGAAGGCAAAGTTCCGTAAGGAGGCGTTCATCCCGGATGACGTTGGGTTAGAACTTGAGCATTTTGAAGAGTTTTATGAAAAGCGTAAGGAATTGTTGGCAGAAAAAATCCGTCAGATACTTGGATAAAAATAGTATTATATGAATTGGAGGTGTACCACAGTGCCAGACATGAAACAGATACATGATTTTGCTGTCAAATGGTGCGATAAATTTCGTGATCAGAATATTAATTATATAGAACTTGTCGATCATTGGATGGCTGATGATTGTGCTGCTCTTGGTTTTGAGATGGATTGTGGTCACGCTTTTTCTGAGAGATATGGACAGGCAGCAAACAACCATGAGGCTCTGAATAGAATCATTGATGATGTCACAGACATCCTCCTGCTTGGGTCTGCAATTTATTCTCAATGGAGATATTTTAACCATTGGGCATATGACGCAGCAGAAATATTGGCACCCCAAAACCGAGCGTGGTTTATTCTGGCACTTAGTCGTTTGTCATTGCTTTCCGGGGATAATCCGTTTATATTCCAAGGAACATTAAAGAAAATGCGTATTGTGTCTAACAATATCTGCTACGGACCTATGCCTGAACCGGACAAAGAAGTAGAACAGCATCTTACCATCAATGATGAAGGTCGGGTTTGGTTTTCCGGATATAACTTTGGTCACAGTGGAGAAAGATACGAAAAGGCACGAAGTAAGAATTTTAAGATTGAAAAAGTTGCTACTAACAGATTACTCTGTGCAATTGCAGCTTATTTTGGAAATGAATACGATGAAATTTTTGCTACAGATATTGGCAATTGGGAGATGGAACTAACAAATACCGAGGGAACGGTGTATAAATTCCGTGGTTCGCTTTGTGCTGATTTTGACTATGAGGGCATCGATTTATCTGACCTTGTACGTAATACTGTTGGTATGGATGATTTGTATGTCTTTGATGGAAATTGCAAACCGGATGTGATAAACAGAATCGCATTGGACTATCACAGAGTCACAAAAATAAAACCTAAGGAAGTGCCGGAAGGAGCAACTTGGGAATTTGTTACATGGGATTACACAGAGCATCTAATTATTGACAGAGAAACAGAAACCCTTGAACACATCCAAAATATAGGGTCTGGCTGTAAGGTTTCTCGTAAGTATGAAATTGAAGGAGGAATTGAAAGTCTGCTTGAAAATTTCAATGCAGAGGATTTGTTTTCACACATTGAAGGGAATCCCGACGATGTGATAGATACTCCAAACGAAACCAAGGATTATAAAATTACGATTGACTATAAAAAGACCCCACAAAAGGTCATCGCAGGGTCATTTGATAAAAATGGACTGCCGGATAATTTTGAGGAGTTTGCAGATGCGGTATTTGATTTCATACGTTTTTATGGTTGGGGAGAGATACTTGACCCATCTGTGTATGGTAAAGTAAAACGCAGGACAACGGATTATATCTATTGCAGCGTGGTCTTTGAAGAAGGGCAAAAATCCTATTATTATCTGACGGGCGATGACAGCATCGAGATTGGTGATTTTGTGCTTGTGCCTGCGGGCAAAGACAACCATGAGGCGGTTGTGCAAGTGGTAGATATAGAATATTTTTCCGCAGAAGATGTGCCTCTGCCTGCAGAAAAGACAAAGCATATTATACGGAAATGTACGGATGAAGATTTCGATTTACCAGAGCCAGAATAACACATATCAAGAGTTTGTGAAAAGGTAGGTGGAATAGGTGATTGTTAATTATAGTGAATATATAACGGAAAAAGCAAGTAAAGGAATTGTAAACTCTGTATATGTAGAAAACGGATTACCATTATTTAAGCATGACTCTGTATGTCCTTTCTGCAAACAAAAAATTGAAAATGTGATACACCATAAATCGAAAACAGATTATCCTGAATGGTTATGGGGGCGGTTTGACCAGAGCGAATTAGTTGTTCAATGCCCCAATTGTGGTTGGTGGGAGTATAAATACTCAAATCAGAGCGATGCCATAGTAGATGGGATAAGAGCAATGGATTTGGAGTATTCCTCTGGAATTTTGAAAACATATGAAGATTCTGACATAGATATACCACTCGAGGTCCTCCGTAAATATATAAATAAAGACACAAGCGTAATTTACAATATTGATGCACATAAAATGGAGGAACTTGTTCGGTCGGTTTTTTCTGATTTTTACCCATCTTGCAAGGTTAAAGCTTTCGGAAAAACAAGGGATGGTGAAAAAGATGGATTGCTTATTGATAATAGTGGTAAACAATCACTAATTCAAATTAAGAGAAGAACAAAAGCAAATGCTACAGAAGGTGTTGAAGCTCTCAGAGCGCTGATTGGAACAACTGTAATTGAGGATAATGTGCGAGGCTGTATTTTTGTATCAACAGCAGACCACTTCTCTAAACCCGCAAAGGACTATGCAAGTAATGTAATTAATAAAAACATCGTAGACACATTTGATTTAATAGATTGCAAGGAATTTTTAAGAATGGCAGATTTAGTTAGAGATAAGCTACCGGATGTTTGGACTAAATTATTAAAACTATAGGTGGATATGTTCCCGTTGACAAGTAAATGTAAAAAACATCGTGGATTTGTTTCCGTAAACAAGAAAACGGCAAAGCCATTCTGCATATCCAGACAAGCCACGTGGAGTGCGTAGTTCTGTTGACTAAGGTACACAAGTAAAAGTGTGAAAAAGGCTTGAAATAAGGGGATTTCGAGAGTTTTGGTTGCTAGAAATAATACCGCAAAAAATGTCATAAAAGCCTTTAAAAATCAAGGGAATTTTATGGTTGGATAGACAGGAATATTGAGATTGGGTCGATTATACAGAAGTGTTTACTTGTGATTTATGAAAAAAGAGAGAGTAAAAATAGGCTAATAATCATTTTGAAATATATCAAATGATAATTAGCCTATCGCAGGAAGGAGAGAATGTTATGCCTGGCAAAGTGAGAGTGATTCCGGCTAATACAAATGAGCCGATGAAACATGTTGTCATCTATGCTCGTATGAGTTCTAACACTATGGATCAGCTTGAGAGTCTTAAGGCACAAGTTTCTGGGCTGACAAAATTTATATCCGGGCATAACAACTGGAAACTGGTCGATATTCATATAGATATTGCATCTGCTAAAAAAGATTCTTTTCGTCCTGTCTTTCATCAAATGATAGAAGAATGTAAAGCGGGACTTACGGATATAGTTGTGGTAAAAAGCATTAGTAGACTTGGAAGAGATACTGTCGAGGTGCTTGATGCAATAAATACTTTAAGAGAGTCACAAGTGCGAATTATTTTCAAACAAGATGAACTGGATACATTAACAGTGGGAAGTTCATTATTGATATCAACCGTTGAAGCTTGCACACAGGCTGAAAATGAAACACGAAGTGCTAATATAAAATGGGGTATAAAACAAAAAGTACAGAAGTAAGAACTGCAAATAGCCTTGAAATAAAGGATTTCGAGAGTTTGGGGTAAATTTGACAGGTTTGCTCCAAGCTCTCTTTTTGTGCCTGAGAGAATTGGTCGAGACTGATTTTTAGATAAGGCTGAGTTGACAAGATGAACATTGGCGTAGGTTGAGTGGATAAGATGTATATTTGGTAGTTTGATTTGACAGAATGGATGTGATTAAGAAGTATGAGAACTATGTTATTAAGTTTCAAAGCTGATGTATTTGAACGAGTGAAATCCGGAGAAAAGATATATGAACACAGGCGTGTTTTTCCAGATGAGTCGGTTAAGGCATATCTGTATATTAGTACGCCAGTCAAAGCTATCGTTGGAATAATGCGTTTGGATAATAGAGTTCAAATTGAGTCATGGAAGAAAAAATATTCATATGACGAGGCAACGTTATCAAGAATTGATAATTATTTAAGTAAGCATACCGTGGCAATGGAAATCACAGAGTTTCAAATGACCAATGCGATTCCTCTGGAAAAACTGAGAAATGACTTACCCGGATTTGTAGTACCACAAATGTATTATTATATAGAGAATACGGAATTACTGAAATATTTAGAAAAGAATTTAGATCCAGTGGGTGAACCAATAAAACATTCATTTGATAATATTCCTCCTGAATTGATATGTACGCACTAGGCACGGTTGATTTATGATAGTTTATATGTTATAATGGGTCTATAAATATTTGCGATATAGAAAAGAGGGGATACCATTGATAGATACAACAGATTTATTAACAGTAACAGAGGTTGCGAAAAGATTGAAAGTTACCGCACAGTCTGTAAGAACACTGATAAAAAATGAATATTTAAAGGCAGAAAGAGTTGGAAGCCAGTGGCTGACATCAGAAGAGGATTTGAAACAGTATATAGAAAAGTATGATGTTGTTATAGAACCAGATGATCATGAAAGACTTGATGATAATGTTCCACCAATAGTAGCATTAAGTTTTTTTTCGGGTGCTATGGGCCTGGATGTAGGAATGAGAAATGGTGGGATAGACGCTCTTTTAGCATGCGAATTTAATAAGGCGTGCAGGATGACAATCGAAAAAAACAATCCTAACATTGGGTTGATTGGAGATATTACTAAATTTTCAGCAGCTGAAATACTTAAGATGGCGAAGGTTCCAGAAGGAAGAAAGGTTGATATTATTTTTGGTGGGCCGCCGTGCCAAGCTTTTAGTACTGCAGGAAATAGAAAGGCTTTTGATGATGAGAGAGGAAATGTGTTCTTAAAATATTTGAGCATAGTATCTGAAATCAAGCCAACATATATAGTAATAGAAAATGTTCGTGGACTTTTATCTACGCCGTTTAAATATGGAGATTTAGAGGAGCCTATCAAGGGTGGTGCGATGATGATTATCCTTGATAGATTAAAGGAAATGGGATATACAGTTTCTTTTAATCTTTATAATGCCGCATATTTTGGAGCTCCTCAAATTAGAGAGCGTGTTGTAATAATAGGAAAACTAGGAGATGAGAAGGTAAGTTATTTACAACCTACTCATAATGAAAACGGAACAGATGGATTAAAGAAGTGGAGAACATTAAAAGACGCATTTGATAATTTGCCTGAAAATGTAGAAAAGCATTATATTGAATTTCCAGAGAAGAGATTGAAATATTATAGAATGCTCAAAGAAGGACAATATTGGAAAGACCTTCCTTTAGATATGCAAAAGGAGGCAATGGGAAAATCCTTCTACTTGGGAGGCGGTAAAACAGGATTTTTAAGACGATTATCTTACTCAAAGCCATCGCCAACATTGGTTACAAATCCAACTATGCCAGCAACGGATTTAGCGCATCCGACAGAAGATAGACCATTAAGTGTAGAAGAATATGCTTGTATCCAGGAGTTTCCACAGGATTGGCAGATATGTGGTGCTATACTTGATCAGTATAAACAGATTGGAAATGCTGTACCTATTAAATTGGGGGAGGCAATTGCCAAAACTATTCTCGATGATATGAAAGGTATACATTATAAAAATACTGGATTTTCGTATTCAAGATATAAAAATACTGACGAGATTTCCTGGATGAATTTTATGAAAAAACAACTTGAGAAAGCGGCGGAGTAGATGAAACAGGGCAACTGCATAGTGATTTTGCAGTTGCCCTAAATTTTTAATTATTTGTCAGAAATAATGTCCGTGTTTTGTGACGTGATATTACGAAGAAATTCCTGGTAGGAGTCTTCATTCATATTGCAATCAGTAGCAATACCTGTAGTTACATGAGCGTTGATAATATTATTGAGTGAATCCCACTTATATGCAGGAAGCTTCTGACCTGCGACAGTTCTGGTGCCAAGTCTATACCATTTTTCGATGGTAGTGCCTGTTCTGATTGCACTCGATGAGCTGTTCTCTGTGTTAGATTTATTCTTGATCTGAAGTAAAACAGCACCATCAGAGGAACAAAAGTCAATTGCTCTAAGCACGTTTCCGTTACACCAAATCCAACCGTATGGTCGGGTAGAAACACTGATGTATTCCTCTAGAAGATTACCTTGAATATTTTCTGCACTCATAAAAAGATTATGATATGCGGCCATACGTGCAGCAAAAGTTTCATCTGCGTTCATTGCAATTTGCACAATTGTTTGTATTGCGGGATCAGAACAGCTTCCTTTTGGAGAGGCTTTTCTTCGGCTGGGTGGATTTGCAGTGGCATCGGCATATCCCTTTATCCATTTTTCAAGATAGTCCATATATGTAGCAGAATCGCTTAGTTTAATATTAGGGAACAAAGACAGATCAGTTAAGCCAACCTCAAATATAATTCCTAAATCATTCAACTCTGGTTTGTTTCCTGCGAGTGAAGCAAATCCTTGTCTGAGTATGTCGGTGGAGACATTAAAATCTCCTAATGTTTTTGTTAATTGTTTTGGCATAAATTTATCCTCCTGTTATTTTAACGTTGGTTTAATGGCAGAATCGTTCCTGTTGAAATAAAGTTCTGAGTAGGTATTGCCACAGAAAAGTTCCAACATCTGATCCAAGTGCCATAGGTTGTTCTCGGCTTTTCTTAGTTCTTCAAGTGGCATCCAGAATACTTTGCCTTCATCAGATGACTTCAGCTTGCCATTAAATTCATTTGTCTTATATAAAAATACGATGTATCTGGAACCAATGTATTCAACCCAGTCTTTTACTCCACAAAGTTCTACATTTTTAATGCTAAGACCTGTTTCTTCCCGTACCTCACGAATAACAGAATCTACAAATGCTTCTCCTGGTTCAACATGACCGCCTGGGAAGATTAATCCTTTTATGTTATGTACAAGCTTTTCTTCAACGAGTACATTTCCACGGCCATCATAGGTCATACACATATTCGTAAGTTCGACCGAGGTTTTACGATTCATTCGTTCCACCTCAATCCTTTATTGTTTCCATGATGTCTTCCAATTTACAATCCATAGCCTCACAGATTTTGAGAAGAACATCAGTGGTGATGTTTGCGCCTTTGCCTAATTTGGCAATGGACGCTGCACTGATTCCGGCAGCATCCTTAAGATCATTTTTATTCATTTCTTTGTCGATTAACATTTTCCACAATTTGTTATAACTGATTCGCATAATCGACCTCCTTGTTTTATAGCCAAAAATCAAATGAATCTTCTTGCTGGCTATCGGTAAGGTAGTTTCTCAAAAGCTCCACGTCTTTACTGATATCACGTGGCTTGATTCTATTGATTACCTTTTCTTCAACCTCTGGTGTCCAGTAGATTTTCAATTTTTCCCTGGCTCTTGTGATAGCAGTGTAGAAGATATTGTGTGTTACTAGTTCCTCAACTTCATCTGTAATAACTATCTTTACAGAGTCATATTCGAGACCTTGTGCTTTGTGTATTGATACAGCATAAGCAATTTGGAATGGTACAACAGTGAATGAGGTACTTTCATCTCCATCTTCGTCAGCACTCTTTAATTTGTGTACACAAAATCTAACTAACGATTTTCCTTCGCTTTCCCAACATTCAAGTAGTTCGAGGTTAATACGCCGGAGATCACTTCCATCTACTACCTTAGGTATCTCAACATCAAACTGTATACGTTCTTCATAAGTGTCTGGGGCTAAGATTTCAATGCCCATTATGATTCCCTTCATATTATTGTGTATGACAGGGAAAAACCTATCCGAATCAAGAAAGAGAATAGGGTCTCCAACTTTATACTGTTGAATGTCCCATTGAACTGCAGGGTTAGGATTACTTTCCTGTAAGAATCGGTTGATGTTGTTGATTCCGTATAAGCCGTCATAATTCAGACAAAGGATAGCCTCTCCTGGTTCAAGAGAAGAGAGTAAGGATTCATCTACTTTTAAGGAGTAGCTTTCTCTTTCGATGACTTCTTTTGCGGTATCATCCATCTGTCTGACCTTATCCCATAGTTCAAGTAATCGTTTATCCTTGGTTCGATGAGGCTGGGTAAGTTCAAATACGGCACTTTCCGGTAAAAATGCTTTTAATACCGAGAACCAATTTCCAAACTGAATTGCATCGATTTGATAAGTGTCCCCAACCAATAAAAGCATTTCAAAGTTTGCTTTTTGTAATACCTCAACCATATCTTTATTACTAACGGTACTACATTCATCGATAACTAATAATTTATATTTTGCAAAAGCAGACCCTTGGCGTTTGAAACTTTCAATTGTTGAGAAAGCTGTATTTTCTGCATCAATCTTTCGCATCAGGTTCTCTTTTGCTGGATTTGTTTGGGTTAGATATAATTTGGCATCATCATTTAAGTAGTGAGAAACATGATTTATAAGCGTAGATTTTCCTACACCTGCAGAACCGTATATTACACCTACTTTTGACTCTGAAAATATACGAGTGATGATGTCCTTTTTTTCATCACAATCAATTTCGTAATCACCGAATAGTAGCCATAATTCAACATCGTTACTGTAATTTTCTATGCCGGATTCTGATAACTCTTGTAGTTTTTCAATTACAGTGCAAGTATCGAGTTTGTAATCGTTTATAAATACTTGATTATGCTCAAGCATTAAATCACTTTCAGGTCTGTGTCCTGAATAAAGGCTATCGTTATACTTTTCGATAAGAATTGGATAATCCGGGAAATTACCCAACTCATCAATATCAGTGAAAAGTTGACCTTTACCTTCTGTGTTATTCCTTATAAATCTTGCGAATAATTCAGGGCGTTTGGCTTTACAAGGAATACAGTCGAATACAGCTCCTAATTTTGGATTATGTCCAACAGGAGATCTGTTAAATGGTAAAGAATCAAACTGCCTGCAACCGTTTGATAAATACAGACCAGAAAGATAACTGTTTCCGGCGTGTATCCATTCTTCATAGTATTTGCTATAGTATCCGTCTGAATATTGGCCTTTAATAATAACGTTGTTCATGTTGTAAAGCAGATATCGTAGCACGTTTTTACCACTTCGGCCTTTTCGTATAAGCTTTCTGCATTCATCTAAAATTGGAATAAACACAGTAGATTTAAGGTTGTTTTTCCATTCGAGAGTAATTCTATAATAGGCGTTATCCGGGAAGTCCATCAGAGCAGTCAAGGTGTACCTTGTTCTAGTAAGGAACTCACAGATTAAGCGTTGCTCTGGATACGGTACTCTTTTTTTCTCGCCTTTTATCAGTTTGATAAAATTTTGAAATTCACAGTCACGAATGGATACCTCCCAGCCGTTAATAATGATGATAGGCATTGTTTTTCCTAATATTTCGATAGTCTCATGTACGAGATGAAACTTTGATGCGTAATTGCTTTTGATTGGTAGTTTAGTAAAAGCAATTACCCTATTAGATTTGGACTTGTTTTTTCTATCATCTATTGGTGTAAATGTGATTTCATAATATATGTGTCTGTTAACAAACAGTGGCTTAATTTTCTGAATATAGTATTTGTCATTTTTTTCAGCTTTGAATTCCACTGGATATCGTTCTATTTTTTCAGAAATCTTTTTATAGTATTCCTGTAAGGTATCATCTAAATGAAGAGGAAACTTATCTAAATTATGCAGTACCTCAATACCAAAGTAGTGCCAGACAAGATTTTTCGCTTCTAGCAGGTACTGGTAATACTTAAGCATTAATCGTTCAGAGCCGTCTTCATCCAATGTATATTGTGTGGTGACTACTTCCAGGTAATTATGGAATTTATATAAAGTGTACAGTTCACTGTTTATCTGTGCAAACTCTATGGCCTTTGCTATGTTTTCGGCAGTGATAGGTATTTCTCTGCCGTTGGCATAAAACTTGAGCATGACATGATTTATGAACTTTGTCAGCTGCTCTAAAATATCTTGAGAAATAGCACCACGAGAATTGTTTTCTATTTCATCTAAATGCCTACATATGACGTTGTCTATTTTACGGATGGATTCATCAATTGATGGCATCAACATCCTCCTTTCCGATTAATAATTTTCTCCATCGTCCCAGTCATCGATAAACGCATCATACGGAAATGTTCCAGCAAACTGGTCGGGATGAAGCTTTACATACAAATTGCGTATTTTGGTTCTGGAACTTCCTAAAAAAGGAGTTGTAGAGCCACTGACTAAAAAGCTGTTGCTTATATTGTTTAATTCGCCAAGCAAACCAAAAACATATGATTTTAAAGATGGATCAGCAAATGTATCTGCTTTTGACATCCATTTGGTTTCATACAAGTCTTTTATTTTACATGGCAGAGTCATGTCGATTAATGATGCAGCATAGTTTTCTCCGATGAGAATAACCATGATTTCATCATAATCTGCTGTGAATTCTTCAAGCAGTAAATTGTCTTCAGAAGAATAGAGGGATTCATTTGGCTGTTCTTCTGGAAGTCGAACACTTGTTGTTCCGGCATTACTGTTTCCATCTAATCCATTTACCAGGTTGCTTACTGCGTTACCCCACGCATCGGCTACTGCCTGTCCAGATGCCAGCGTCTTCTCTTTAAGAATATCATGTGGGGTTTTATCAGCACTCTTCGGAGTGCTTTTTTTCTTGCCCGAGGCTTCTTTTAAAATTTCTAAAAACAAGTCAGTAATCTTGGTAGAAGCATTAACAGCATTGATATCTGGGATATCATCTATAAATTCATCTACAAGTAATTGGAGGGTGTTAGCACCAAGGCTTTCGAGATACTCTGGAAATTTATATTCATCATCAAGGTGTGACAAAACAGTAGCCGCGATATTCGATAAGCCTGTATTTTCAGAATAATATGACTTGAATGTTTCTGGTTTGATATCGTCTAAAAGAACGCAAGCATAATCTTTAATCATATATTCGAAAAGTGATCGTGTGAATTGTTGAGTATTGCTTTTACCACCAATAACTCGTTTTAGTTTTCTAGCAAAGATTTTAAATCTCACGGATATCACCACCTTAAAAAATCTAAGACCACCTAAGTCCACCCAAACCACCGAGTTCCACCTACCCACTTATATATACTGGGTAGTGTAGAAAGCAAACAGCGAGTGCTTGCTATTTGTAAGGCTGTATTGGGAAATTGTTCTACCCAATATTATATCAGAAAAGAATGCAAAAATCTACACTTTCACAGTTTGTTAATATGCGTTCACAGAGAAAATTTACAAATGCAGTTATTTTACCTCTCTGACCTTTAGTTGAGTTCATTAGGTGGATTCAACTAAGTGCCAGAGGCACTTAAAAAATAAATATCACAAGGCCTGATTAGCTATAAGGGCATTGGGATACAGATATCGGCATCAATCACAGGACAACCTGTGAAAGGTGCGATAGAAGTACCCTTATTTCCTTATGCTCTTTTTCAGGCAATTCATGGGTCGGTACTTCTATAGGCACCGACCCTATTTGTTTCCTATGCCCTTCTGCAAGAACCAGGCAGAAAGGCAGGAAACTATGAAGATTAAGATTCGTTACGAGAACGAGTATCAGACCCTTGAGGTTGAGAACATGGAATTGGAGAAATGGTTAAACATCTCCGTTTCTGAAGAAGAGAGTCAGGAAGACTACGAAAAGAGAATCCAAGATGTAATCGAAGAGAGATTCAACAGACCCGATTACAACAGCTGGCACAAGCATGACCGTCATACTGGCAACGCTTATATGAAGAGCAAGGACGGGACAGTTGAGGTCAACACAGAAGAGGCAATCATGTTTAGAGCAGCTGATAAGTCAGCTTTCAGCAGTTCCATTGATGGAGTACATAACCAGTTTGAATACGAAGAGTGCTGTGAAACATTGAGAAGTCTTCTTAAACCTGCAGTAGCAGATATGGTCATTGCTATTGCACTTGATGGTTACACCGTTGGTGAGTATGCAGCAGAAATCGGTGAGGATGCCAACACTGTCAGTCATCGCTACAGAAGAGCAATCAACAAGTTAAAAAAAGTTTTTGAAAAAACATCCTTTTAACCCTTCTCCCAAGGCTACCAGGTAGGAGGGTAACACCTCCAAGGAAATTCTATTTTGAAGGAGGTAATTCGCATGGAATTACAAGTATTTAACAGCACAGAGTTTGGCTCTGTAAGAACAGCAACTGTAAACGGCGAGATTATGTTTTTTGCAAAGGATATAGCAACAATTCTTGGATACAGTAATCCGAGAGATGCTATTAACAAGCATGTTGATGATGAAGATAAGGGAGTAGCAAAATGCGACACCCTTGGTGGTATTCAAGATTTAACAATTATCAATGAGTCAGGTCTTTACAGTCTTATCCTTTCAAGCAAGATGCCTAATGCGAAGAAGTTCAAACATTGGGTAACGGCAGAGGTTCTTCCGGCTATCCGTAAACATGGAATGTATGCCATCGATGAGATTTTGGAAAATCCTGATCTTGCGATTGCAGCACTTACACAGCTTAAGGAAGAGCGTGAGAGAAGAAAACAGCTTGAATGCCAGACACTAATTCAGCGTCAGCAGATTGCAGAGATACAGCCAAAGGCAAGCTACTATGACCTTATTTTACAGAACAAAAACACAGTACCAATTACACAGATTGCAAAGGACTACGGTATGAGCGGTCGCAAGTTCAATGAACTTCTTCATGAACTTGGGGTTCAGTACAAGTTCAGAAAGACATGGCTTTTATATCAGCAGTATGCAGAATGCGGATACACACAATCACGTACCTATGCAATCGATGAGAATAGAAGTGTGATGCATACCTATTGGACACAGAAGGGCAGACTTTTCCTTTATGATCTTTTAAAGAAAGATGGAATATTGCCAATTATGGAACAGGAGGATTAAAAAATATGGGCATTGATAAGTTTAATCATGAGGGTTATTTCGACCCGACTACATATGAGGCTCTTACCAATATCCATCGTGAAGAAGTGGCAGCTGATAAAAAGGCTGCCTATCTTCCGTTGGTATATGTTTGCAGTCCGTATGCGGGTGATATCGAGAATAATGTAAAGAATGCAAAAGTGTACAGCAGATATGCCGTTAAGGAGAATGCTATCCCAGTAACACCTCATCTTCTCTATCCACAGTTCATGGATGACGGCAATGATGCAGAACGAGAAATGGCTATGCATTTTAATTATGTACTTCTTGGTAAATGCACGGAACTTTGGGTATTTGGTGGAGTGGTAAGTCGTGGTATGGCTCGTGAAATTGGTGTTGCAAAGAAAAGAAGAATGAAAATCAGATGGTTTGACCATGCGATGAAGGAGGTAAATGAATATGCTTAATTTCACTATATACACAGCAGATTGTGTCGGTAATAACGGGAACTGTTTGTATCCCAACAAGATGATTGTTACCGACAAGGAATCCTTTATCACATCAACCAAAATGGATCATGTAACTGCAAAGTATAAAGGAAATTATCGCAGTAAGGATAATTTCGAGTTTTCCGACTGTATTCCGCTTGACTGTGATAATGACCATTCGGACAACCCGAATGAATGGGTAACTCCTCTTGATATAGCACTTGAAATACCGGGTGTTGCTTTTGCTGTATCGTATAGCAGACACCACAACCTTCCAAAGGGAAATAAGTCTGCTAGACCAAGATTTCATATCTTCTTCCCTATTGAGATTGTATCGGATGAGCAGGAGTATGCAGATATGAAACGCAGGATTGCCGATGCTTTTCCTTATTACGATGCCAACGCACTTGATTCGGCTCGTTTCCTTTATGGAAATGACTCTGATGAAGTGGAGTTCTATGAAGGGAATAAAACCATTCTTGATTATCTGGAAGAGGATGACTTTGCTGACTTCGATGCAAGTCTTGAGCAAGTACCAGAAGGTCAGCGTAACAGTACCATGAGCCACATTGCCGGAAAGATTATCAAGAGATATGGAAATACAGAAGAAACTTATCAGATTTTCCTTAAGAAGGCAGAACTCTGTAATCCACCACTCCCTGAAAGCGAACTTAAGGTGATATGGCGAAGTGCATCAAGGTTCGGTAACAAGGTGTCAAACCAAGAAGGATACATTCCACCCGAGGAATACAACTCTAACTGCAAACTAAAACCCGAAGATTTTTCAGATGTTGGACAGGCTACTGTTCTTGCACGGGAGTATAAAAATATTCTCTCCTACTCCCCATCTACCGACTATATGGTCTACAACGGAAGTTTTTGGGAGGAATCGAAACCAAAGGCTCAAGGCATTTCTCAAGATTTGACCGAAAGACAGCTTGCTGAGTCTGAAACCGAAATAAAAAAAGCCATGGATAAGCTCGTCAAAAATGGTGGTATGGAGATAATTGTATATGTTGGTGCAAAGAAAGCTTTGCAGATGTTTAACAAGGAGCAGACACACACATATGAGATGTATGAAAATGCCCTGAATTACAAGAAATATGCTGTCAAACGCAGAGATACAAAGTGTATTTCCGCAACGCTCAAGGAGGCTCGACCTATGCTTGAAGTTGAACAAAGATATCTGGATGCAGATGAATTTTTGCTGAATACACCAAGCTGTACATATGACCTCAGACACGGACTTGACCTTGCAATCGAACATAATCCCGAACATCTAATTACGAAACAGACAACCGTTAATCCGTCAGATGACGGTATGGATATATGGAAATCCGCACTTGATACTTTCTTCTTGGGTGACGATACCCTTATTGACTATGTTCAGAGAATGGTTGGTCTTTCTGCCATAGGCAAGGTGTATGTTGAGGCCCTCATCATCGCATATGGAGAAGGTCGTAACGGCAAGAGTACCTTTTGGAATGTAGTAGCAAGGGTTCTGGGTACATACTCAGGCAACATCTCTGCGGATATGCTTACAGTCGGGTGCCGAAGAAATGTTAAACCGGAGCTTGCAGAGGCAAAAGGCAAACGAATGTTAATTGCATCTGAACTTGAAGAAGGTATGAGACTTAACACGGCAAATGTTAAACAGCTCTGCTCCACCGATGAAATCTATGCAGAAAAGAAATACAAAGACCCTTTCTCATATACTCCTACTCATACTCTTGTGCTGTATACCAACCACTTGCCAAAGGTTGGTGCGATTGATAAAGGAACATGGAGAAGACTTATCGTTATTCCGTTTGATGCAACAATTGAGGGTAATGCTGATATTAAGAACTATGCGGACTATCTTTTTGAGCATGCCGGCGGTGCAATTCTCAGTTGGGTTATTGAGGGATCAAAAAAGGTGATTAAAGATAATTACAAAATCACTCCTCCGCAAAAGGTCTGTGATGCAATTGAGCATTACAGGGACAGCAACGATTGGCTCTCATATTTTTTGAGCGAACGCTGTGAAATTGACTCATCATACATTGCAAAGTCGGGAGAGGTATATAACGAATACAGAATTTTCTGTACTCAAATGGGTGAATATATCCGCAGTACAACGGATTTCTATACTGCTCTTGAAACCATGGGTTTTGAAAAATTTCGTGACAGGAACGGCAGATACATTAAAGGCTTAAAACTCAAGACAGACTTTATGGAAGAGGACTAATGACAGTAGGTGTGACAGTTTATGACGGCTATTTACTATCCTTTTCTTATAGAATAAAAAATAAGCTATATATATAAGTATAGGAAATGACAGTCGTACCCTGTCACACCTTGAATTGAGGTAAAAAAATGCGTGAAAGTGAAATTGAAAGAATATTAGTAAAAAAAGTGAAGATAGATGGAGGTATCTGTCTGAAATGGGTATGTCCCTCATTTAACGGTATGCCTGACAGATTGATATTTTTACCAAACGGTCATTTTGGCATGGTGGAACTGAAAGCTAACGGCAAAAAGCCGAGAGCACTCCAGCTTGCACGGCATAAGATGCTGAAACAATTGGGATTCAAGGTTTATGTGATTGACGATGTAGAGCAGATTGGAGGAATGATTGATGAAATACAAGCCACATAGCTATCAGGAATATGCAATCAGATATATTGAAACTCATCCGATTTCAGCACTGCTGATTGATATGGGACTTGGCAAGACCTCAATTACATTGACTGCAATTCGCAATCTCCTTTTTGACAGCTTTGAGGTGTGCAAGGTGCTTGTAATCGCACCGCTCAGGGTTGCAAAAAACACATGGACTGATGAGATAAAAAAGTGGGAGCATTTAAGCACTCTCACTTATTCACTTATAGTAGGCAATGAAAATGAACGACTTTCAGCACTCAATGAAAAAGCTGACATCTACATAATCAACCGAGAAAATGTTGACTGGCTTGTGAATAAAAGCGGATATAAATTTGACTTTGATATGGTTGTTATTGACGAGCTCAGTTCGTTTAAAAATCATCAGTCAAAGCGTTTCAAAAGCCTTATGAAGGTGCGACCGTTTGTAAAGAGAATTGTAGGTCTGACAGGTACACCCTCATCAAACGGACTTATGGATTTGTTCGCTGAATTTAAAATTCTTGATATGGGCAAACGGCTCGGTTATTTTATCGGGCAGTACAGGAACACATATTTCAAACCCGACAAAATGAATGGCCCGATTGTATATTCATATAAGCCTCTGCCAAATGCCGAGAATGCCATCTACGAAAAAATATCAGACATCACGGTTTCTATGAAAGCAAATGAATATCTGAAAATGCCTGAGCTTTTAACAAGCAACTATGTTGTTGAACTCTCCAACAGCGAAAAGAATCAGTACGATGAAATGAAGAAAAGCTTGGTTCTTGAAATTACTGACGGAGAAATTACCGCATCTAATGCCGCCTCCCTTTCAAACAAGCTATGCCAGCTTTCAAACGGTGCAATTTACGACGACGAGCAGAATATAGTTGAAATTCACGACCGAAAGCTTGAAGCACTTGAGGACATCATAGAGAGTATGAACGGAAAGCCTCTGCTTATTGCATATTGGTACAGACACGATTTGGAACGGATAAAGAGCAGGTTTTCTGTTCGTAAAATCAAAACAAGTGAGGATATTTCCGATTGGAACGATGGCAAAATTCCCGTTGCACTCATTCACCCTGCAAGTGCCGGACACGGACTTAATCTTCAAAACGGGGGTTCAACTCTTGTGTGGTTTGGCCTTACATGGTCACTTGAGCTGTATCAGCAAACCAACGCAAGACTGTATCGACAGGGACAGAAAAACACTGTTGTTATTCAGCACATAATCACAAAAGGCACGATTGATGAACAAATTTTGAAAGCCTTGCAGAAAAAGAATAAAACGCAGGCGGATTTGATTGATGCCGTAAGGGCAAATTTGGAGGTATAAAATGACAGCCAAAGAATATTTAAGTCAGGCATATAGACTTGACAAAAGGATAGATTCAAAAATTGAACAGCTTAAATCACTTAATCTTCTTGCAACAAAATGCACATCTACATTATCGGATATGCCAAAAAGCCAAAGTATCAGTAACTCTCGACTTGAGGATACTGTTGTAAAAATTGTTGATTTGCAGGAAGAAATAAACAGGGATATCGACAGCCTTGTTGATTTAAAGCGAGATATTGTGAGAACAATAAAATCCGTACAGAATCCTGAATATCAGATAATTCTTGAATTGAGATATTTGTGCTTTAAAACCTGGGAAGAAATAGCGGTACAGATGAATTGCAGTATTGACAATGTGTTCAAGATAAGAAAGAACGCATTAAAAAGTGTTGTAATCCCCGAAAGTTGACAGTAAATTCCATAGAATTACAGTATGCACATCTGCTATAATATAAACAGTGAAATAGACTTTGAAAGCCTTGCAGAGAAATTTGCAGGGCTTTTATTATGCCAAAAAGGAGGAGTTTATGCCACATAAACCAAAGCAGGGTTGTGCATATCCAAACTGTCCAAAACTTACAAACGGGCGGTATTGTGAGGAGCATCAAAGGCTGATTGCAAAGCAGTACAACCGATTCACACGAGCGGTTGATGTCAACAAGAAGTACGGCAGAGCGTGGAAAAAAATTCGTGACCACTATGTGCAGGCACACCCGTTGTGTGAGCAGTGCCTTAAACAGGGCAGAACAACACCTACCGAGGAGGTTCACCACATTATCCCACTTTCAAGAGGCGGTAAACATAGTACAGATAATCTAATGAGCCTTTGCCAGTCCTGCCACAATAAAATCCACCACGACCTTGGAGACAGATAAAAAAAGGACTACCCGCGTGAAGGTAGTCCTAAAATATGGCGGAGCGGACAGGATTCGAACCTATCGCAGCACGCTTGTAACACTTTTGTTTATCCCAGCGAATTTCGCAGACATACTTGATCACTCCGCGTGTACCGCACCAAACCGTGTTGTTTCTGTTTTCCATAATCTTTTCACCACTTTCAAAATAAGCAAGAACAGATATAGCTGTTTGAACAAATGTTAAAAGGAGTGTTATTTCATCAATTGGAAATCCGAACATAAGAAATAAAGCAAAAGTGTATACCAACTTTTTTATTTATTCTACCATTTGAGTTTTTATTTGTCAATTTTCAGCAAATGGAGGGGGTATCAAAATCTCTGAGAGGCGTATGGCGGACAACGGCGGAGGGTGTCACACACAAAAACGGCAGTTCAAACGTGGTATTAAAAATAGTGAAAGAAGGTGATTTTATATGGCAAAGGACGGTACAAACAGAGGTGGCAGACGAGTTCGAGCCGGTGACAAGCCAATGCCTATTGCAGAAAAATTGCAAAAAGGTCAGGCTGTTCGGCTAATGGAAAACGATATACCCGTGCTTACGAGTGCGGAACTTGAGGCCGTTGACCTACCTGAGGGTGCAGTTGTTGAAGGTGCGGATATGCCAAAACCGGCAGACTATCTTTCGGCAAAGCAGAAGAACGGAGTGCCTCTCGGAGCAGATGAGATATACAAGGAAACCTGGTTGTGGCTTAAAGAGCGTGGTTGCGAACGGCTTGTCAATCCGAGATTGATTGAAGCGTATGCTCAGGCATTTGCAAGATACATTCAGTGTGAGGAGGCAACGAGCACCTACGGTTTGCTTGGAAAGCACCCGACCACGGGCGGAGTAATCTCATCTCCATTCGTACAGATGAGTCAGCAGTATCAGAAAAGTGCAAACCTTATCTGGTATGAGATTTACGATATTGTAAAGCAAAACTGCACAGTACCGTTTGAGGATAATCCGAACGATACTATGGAACTTTTGCTCAGGAAAAAGATGAAATGATGAACGAACAGAACGAATTGACACAATTTTTAAAAACACTTAAAAGATATAAACACAGGCTGAAAAGGCAGGAGCTTTTAACCTTGAGAGGACAGGCACTTCACGGTAACATAGCAGGAGCAAAGAAAGGCTTTTGTGTTTTGATGGAGGAAAGGAAAATGCAATATGAATAGAGTATCGGAGATGAACCTTGTTGACATAGACAAGCTGATTCCGTATGTGAATAACGCAAGGACACATTCAAAGGAGCAAATCAACAAGCTGAGAGCATCAATCAGAGAATTTGGCTTTATCAACCCCGTAATAATTGACAGAGATTATAATGTCATTGCAGGACACGGCAGAATTATGGCTGCCAAGGCTGAGAATATTACTGAAGTACCGTGTGTTTTTGTTGACTACTTAAATGATGCACAAAAGAAAGCCTACATACTTGCCGATAACAGAATGGCTCTTGATGCCGACTGGGACGAGGAACTTTTGAAGGTAGAAATTGAATCACTGCAAGGTGCTGATTTTGACTTGAGTCTGACCGGATTTGACGAAACCGAGCTTGCGGGATTTTTTGATACTGCCGATGACGCAAAAGAAGATGATTTTGATGTTGAAGAAGAACTCAAAAATCCTACAATCACAAAAAGCGGTGACCTCTGGTTACTTGGAAATCACAGACTACTTTGCGGTGACAGTACTAAAGAAGAGGCCTACACGATTCTAATGAATGACAAGAAAGCAAATCTCGTTGTTACAGACCCGCCGTACAATGTAAACTACGAAGGCAGTGCGGGGAAAATTAAGAATGATAATCTTGAAAGTGATAAGTTCTATCAGTTTCTTTTCGATGCATTCTCTTGTATGAAAAATGCTATGGCTGATGATGCAAGTATCTATGTTTTCCACGCAGATACAGAAGGTCTAAATTTCAGAAAGGCATTTGCTGACGCAGGCTTTTATCTTTCAGGTACTTGTATTTGGAAAAAGCAGAGTCTTGTTCTCGGAAGAAGTCCGTATCAGTGGCAACATGAACCCTGTCTGTTTGGTTGGAAGAAAAACGGAAAGCACCGGTGGTATTCAGACAGAAAACAGACCACAATATGGGAGTTTGATAAGCCGAAGAAAAACGGTGACCATCCGACAATGAAACCTGTCCCCCTCATCGCATATCCAATTAAAAATTCAAGTATGAGCAATTGTATCGTACTTGACCCATTCGGAGGAAGTGGCAGTACCCTTATCGCCTGTGAACAGACAAATCGTATTTGCCATACCATTGAACTTGATGAGAAATATTGTGATGTAATTGTAAAGCGTTACATTGAACAGGTTGGTACTTCTGAAAATGTATTTGTTGTCCGTAACGGCAAAAAGGTTTCATACTCTGAACTCGTTAAGAAAGCAGAGGTTGAAAATGAATAGAAAGCTGACCCTCGGCAGTCTGTTTGACGGCAGTGGCGGGTTTCCGCTCGGAGGCTTGATTTGCGGTGTTACTCCTTTGTGGGCATCGGAAATTGAGCCTTTTCCTGTTCGTGTAACAACCAAGCGAATACCTGAAATGAAACATTTTGGTGATGTATCAAAATTAAGCGGAGCAACTCTCTCCCCTGTTGACATCATCACCTTTGGAAGTCCCTGTCAGGATATGAGCATTGCGGGTAAACGAGAAGGATTATGCGGTACAAGAAGCAACCTTTTTTACGAGGCTATACGAATAATCAAGGAAATGAGGTGTAAAACAAATGGAAAATATCCCAGATTCATTGTGTGGGAAAATGTCCCCGGAGCATTCTCGTCAAACAAAGGTGAGGACTTTAGGACAGTCCTCGAAGAAATCTGCAAAATCAAAGATGAAAGACTATCTGTTTCTAAACCTAAAAGTGGAAAATGGACTAACTCAGGGGAAATCATGGGAGATGCGTTCTCCGTTTGTTGGAGAGTCCTTGATGCTCAATACTGGGGAGTGCCCCAACGAAGGAAGAGAATCTACCTTGTCGCAGATTTTGCAGGCGAATGTGCCGACAAAATACTATTTGAGTCAGAAAGCTTGTCTGGGAATCTTACGCAGAGCGTCAGCCAGAGGAAAACAGCTACCACAGATGTTAAGAATTGCATTGGAGCAACAGGCTTTGACGGATACAATGCAAAACTGACGGGCAATATATCTTCTACAATCGGTGCAAACTGCGGAATGTCTACAGGCAGAAACGGAATAGTTTTGAATGACCAAGGCGGTAACAGAATGGATATTACCGAAGATGTGACTTGTGCACTTCGTGCCGAGGCACATCACCCACCTTGTGTGATTGATTCAGCCGGATTTTGCACAGAACATTCAGCTAAAAGTCGAAGTATAGGCTATGAAAAGGAAATCTCCCCCACACTTCGTGCCGGCACAGTACCCGGAGCAGTGATGTTTGAAAATCATAGTCAAGACACACGATATACAGGGCCAATTGAAAAAGCACCCACCGTTCTTTCTACATATGGCACAGGCGGAAACAACCAACCTTTCGTAATTGAAAGTTCAAAATGTTTTGATGTCAGATTCACTTCTGAAGGGACAAAAAATGCAAGACATAATTGCTATCCTACAACAACAGCTAGAACGATTGATACAGGCGGAAACTCGCCCGATTCAAATCAAGGCGGAGTCGCAGTAGTAAGTATTCAAGGTTCAATGATTGGCAGAAAAGACGAAAATGGGCCACAGGGAAACGGTGTAAACGAAGATGTCAGTTTTACGCTCAATGCCACGGACAGACATGCTGTATCTTACGGTATCGACAGGTCAGCTTTCAATCAAGGTGTAAGCGCAAAGTATAATTTCGTGGTTGAATCCGAACTACAACCCACAATGGTTGCAAGAGGTCCGGGTGCTGTTGCACAGACTGTTTACTCATCAAGCAAAAGTTCTCATCACACAATAATTGAAGAAAATCTTGCAAACACACTTATGGCGTCAGATTTCAAAGATCCGCCGACTGTAAGTGAAGAACCCTTTTACATAGTACGAAGATTAACTCCGACAGAATGTGCAAGACTTCAAGGCTTTCCGGATTGGTGGTGCAGTGGTCTTGAAACTGAAAACCCGACCGATGAAGAAATTGATTTCTGGAGAAAAGTTTTTAACGCATATGCTGAAATCAACGGCAAAAAGCCTAAAACCGACAAGCAGATAATCAAGTGGCTGAAAAATCCTCATACTGATTCTGCTGAATACAAAATGTGGGGAAACGGTGTAGCTCTCCCCTGTGTTGTTTTTGTACTTTCACGCATTGTCAATTCTACACAAGAAGAAGAAAATATCCCCTAATTGTTCTCGATTTTCGTATCTTGATTTTTCACCCTTTCAGAGTGATATATATATATATATTACTAAATCGAGGAGGTAATATTTATGAAATTTCCAAACAAAGAAACGGTTGAAAAATTAAGAAAAGAATATCCTGTCGGCACAAGAGTTGAGCTTGTAAGCATGGATGACTTTCAAGCACCGCCCATAGGTACAAAAGGTACTGTAAAAAGTATTGATGATACAGGCAGTCTGCTTGTTAACTGGGATAACGGAAGCGGTCTTAGTGTAATTTATGGAATTGACAAAGTACGCAAACTGCACACGGCAAAAACTATCTGTGATAATGAAAAATAAACACATATCTCACTGATGATAAGATTGTCAGTGAGATTTTTTATACTCGTCATTTCTATATATAGAATATTCATCTCATAAATACACAATATATCGAGTGTATCTTTGTGTAGTAATCGTATTGCTATTACTCCGTAATGACGGTAATATACAGTCACCAAAAGGCAAAGAAAAGCCTAAAGCAACGGAGGACATTATGAATACAAAGACAGCAAGACAGATTGAGGAAATGAAAAAGCAGACAATCGGCGTTGAGGTTGAGATGAACAACATCACAAGGAACAAAGCCGCAAAAATCGCAGCCAAGTTCTTCGGCACAGGCAGATTTGAAAACACAGCCGACAGAAACAGCTACTGCACTTGGTCAGCATATGACGAGCAAGGCAGAGAGTGGAAATTCCAAAAGGATGTCAGCATCACAGGACCCGACAGCGAGAAGTGCGAAATGGTTACACCAATCCTTACCTACGCAGACATTGAAACCTTGCAGGAGCTTGTAAGACGATTAAGAAAAGCCGGAGCAAAGAGCGACTCAACAAGGGGTTGCGGAGTACACATTCACATCGGAGCAAAAGGTCACACAGCACAAACCCTTAGAAACCTTGCAAACATTATGGCAAGCCACGAACAGCTTTTAATTGACTCTTTGAACCTTGACGAGGTCAGAGTAAGAAGATACTGCAGAACGGTTGACATAAGATTTTTAGAGCAGGTCAACAGAAGAAAGCCGAAAACAATGTCGGAGCTTGCCGATGTATGGTACAAAAGCCACAATGAAAACTACGGCAGAAATCGCCACTACAACGACAGCCGATACCATATGCTAAACCTACACGCAACCTTTACAAAGGGAACGGTTGAGTTCAGACTTTTCCAATTTGACAAGCCCGCAAACGGCAAGCAGAACGGACTTCACGCAGGACAGCTAAAAAGCTACATTCAGCTTTGCTTGGCACTCAGCCAAATGGCAAAGGAAGTTAAGTCGGCAAGTGCAAAACCTCAGCAAACAGAAAATCCAAAATACGCAATGAGAACTTGGCTTTTGCGACTTGGCTTTATCGGTGACGAGTTCAAGACAGCGAGAGATGTGTTCACAAACAGACTTTCGGGCGACACGGCTTTTAGGAACGGCAGAGTTGCTTGAAGTGATTAGGTTAAATACCCCACTGACCGCTTTGGCGGTCTTAAGGTGGTAGAAGAACATATCTTCGGAAAGGATTGATTTTATGAAAAGGTTATACATAGCCTACGGAAGTAACCTGAATGTAAGGCAGATGAAAACGAGATGTCCGAACGCAAAAATTCTCGGTACGGCAAAGCTGAAAGGCTGGGAGTTGCTTTTCAAAGGTAGTAAGTCAGGTTCGTACCTCACGATTGAGAAAAAGGAAAACGGCATTGTGCCTGTGGTAATCTGGGAGGTAAGCGAATCCGATGAAAAAGCACTCGACCGTTATGAAGGCTATCCGACCTTCTACTACAAGAAGGATATCAAGGTGCAATACAAGGGCATCAGAACAGGCAATCGCAGAACGGTTACCGCCTTCGCCTACATTATGCACGAGGAAAGGCAAATCGGTGTACCAAGCCTTTTCTACCTCAACACCTGCCTTGACGGTTACGATACCTTTTATTTTGACAAGCAGATACTACTTAATGCCTATCACAAGTCAAAGGAGCTGTACGAAAATGACCGATAACCTTGTTCAGTTACGCACCTGTCCCCGTTGTGGCGGGGTTTATTCCGGACACGGTGCAGTTTCAAGGGCAGACAACCTAACCATCATCTGCCCCGACTGTGGCACACGAGAGGCCCTCGAAAGCATAGGTGTAGATGAAACGGAGCAGGAGAAAATTCTTGATACAATTCATAGTGCGAAATTTGATTGTTGATTTTTTGAAGGAATTTTTGTATAATAATGTAAAATATGGTCAGATATATTAGATTAAGATTTTATCAAGGAGATATTGTGAGAAACATAATTCAAGAGGAATTGGAACTTGCAAAAAGCAAAATGTTTGAAGAAGTAATATATAAGGATAAGACATTGGTGAAATTAACTCGAGATAATGTTGCTATTGTTGAAGCAATGATTCGTAATGATTCTGCCTATATACACTCCTCCGATAAAAATGCAAAACCAGTATATTCGAGAAATAATACTATTAAGTATGGTGGCTCTACTGCATATTGGATGACACAATTAAAATATATATTGACGCCTTGTGATTTATCGGCTGATTATTCATATGAAGATATTATTAAGAGTGCAGTTGAATCTGTTGATAGAGAAAATAGTACTCATTTGAATGCCGATGGAATAGGTAGGTTTGAAATAACCAAAAGAATACAAGAATTTGACAGATCTGAATTAATTGAGTGTCTAAAAAATCCAGATTATAAGGATATGTTATTGGTACAAGAGATTTCAAAAATCACTTCTGCACAAAATAGAGCGAGACATAATATATCATTTGCAAGTAAATTCTGTCATTACGCTTGTTTTTATATTTTTGAGGGTACAGAATACCAAGATAATTATTCAATTTATGATAGCATTCTCAAAGCTGTTCTTCCAATGTATTTGGATTATTATCAAATTGATCAAAACTATTCTTTAGATGATTATAAACAATATAGAAAAGCTGTTGATAAAATCAGAGAATTATGTGGCATTGAGATAAGTAGAAATGGATTCGATCATTTACTTTGGTATTATCATAAGGGAAGAATTTAATAATATTCTTACATACATTTAAAATTCCTATTTTATCAATAAATTACAAAATATAATCTCCAAGCATCGGTTAGAAATAATCGGTGCTTTTCTTATGCCCTATCGGAGGTGAGATTTTGAGAAAACTTAAAAATTATAAGCCGACAAAATTTAAAGCAAAGGACAGCTATTACGATAAGGAATACGCTGACTTTGCCGTTGCCTTTATCGAAAGTCTGTGCCACACCAAAGGCACTTGGGCGGGTAAACGGTTTGAGCTTATGGACTGGCAGGAGCAGATTATTCGTGACCTTTTCGGCATTTTAAAGCCTAACGGATATAGGCAGTTCAACACTGCATATATTGAGATTCCGAAAAAGAACGGCAAGTCTGAATTAGCTGCGGCTGTTGCACTTCTGCTCACCTGCGGTGACGGTGAACAGCGAGCCGAGGTTTACGGTGCGGCTGCTGACAGACAACAGGCGTCAATCGTTTTTGATGTTGCCGCCGATATGGTGCGAATGTGTCCGGCTCTGAACAAAAGAGTAAAGATACTTGCATCACAGAAAAGGCTGATTTACGAACCTACAAACAGCTTTTATCAGGTGCTATCCGCCGAGGCATACAGCAAGCACGGCTTTAATGTTCACGGTGTTGTGTTTGATGAGCTGCACAGTCAGCCGAACAGAAAACTTTATGATGTCCTTACAAAGGGTAGCGGTGATGCGAGAATGCAGCCGCTCTTTTTTCTGATCACAACTGCCGGCACAGATACACATTCAATCTGCTATGAGGTTCATCAAAAGGCGCAGGATATCATTGACGGGCGAAAAATCGACCCTACATTCTATCCTGTCATTTTCGGTGCTGATGATAACGAGGACTGGACAAGTCCGAAGGTCTGGAAAAAATGCAATCCATCTCTGGGTGAAACTATCGGAATGGATAAAGTTAAAACCGCTTGCGAATCAGCAAAGCAAAATCCGAGTGAAGAGAACTCGTTTCGACAGCTAAGACTTAATCAGTGGGTTAAGCAGGCTGTTCGTTGGATGCCGATGGACAAATGGGATAAATGTTCCTTTGCAGTCGATGAAAATAACCTCTGCGGACGGGTTTGTTACGGTGGACTTGACCTTTCAAGCACAACGGATATTACCGCATTTGTGCTTGTATTTCCTCCGCTTGATGAAGAGGATAAGTATGTTATTCTTCCGTATTTTTGGATACCCGAGGATACGCTTGATTTGCTTGTAAAGCGTGACCATGTTCCGTATGATGTGTGGGAGCGACAGGGATATTTGCAGACTACCGAGGGCAATGTTATTCATTACGGCTACATAGAAAAATTTATTGAAAAGCTCGGTGAGAGATTTAACATTCGAGAGATTGCATTTGACCGTTGGGGTGCGGTTCAGATGGTACAGAACCTTGAGGGTATGGGATTTACCGTTGTTCCATTTGGGCAGGGATTCAAGGATATGTCACCGCCTACAAAGGAGCTTATGAAACTGACGCTTGAACAGCGAATCGCACACGGCGGTCACCCTGTACTTCGATGGAATATGGACAATATCTTTGTCAGAACAGACCCTGCCGGCAACATAAAGGCCGATAAAGAAAAATCCACAGAGAAAATTGACGGTGCGATTGCTACAATTATGGCACTTGACAGAGCAATTCGTTGCGGAAATGACAATGGGGATTCCGTGTATAACCATCGCGGGATTCTCTTTATTTGATGTCTGCTGTGCAGCCGACTATGATTTTGCAAAATCATAATCCAGCTGCATTCTTTTGTGCTATACTTATATCAGTAAGTGATGGAGGTAGCATATGAAAAAAGAAGAAAGAACGATTCAGAAAATCGAAGATGATGTCAAATCCGCAGGTCAGACCTTTCTTGGAATGCGTATGGGTGATTTGCTTTGCAGAATACCAGAATTAGATGATAAAGAACGGAAAAAGGATTTGATTCAGGAATATTATGAAAACCAAATTGGTACTTATGACAAAGATTTTAGCGGAACAAGAATCAGAGTGAATGCGGCGGCAAGGATTATTCGAGGCGATAAAGTTATATATGCCTTGAGTCTTATCGATGGTTCTGACCCAAGAGTACTGCCAGAAGCAGTTGGCAGAGCAAAAGATACAATCAGTAAGATTGAAAGCGGAGAGATACCGCTTCCAAAATTAGATTAAAGAATACCACAGGAATCATCTATCGGAAACGGTAGGTGCTTTTCTTTTGCCCATTTTACGAAAGAGTGGTGATTTTATGAGCTTTTTAAGCGGTTTGTTTCGTTCACGAGATAAGCCGAAAAACAGTACATCGGGCAGCAGCTACCGATTTTTCTACGGCCAGAGCAGTGCCGGCAAATGCGTGACCGAGAGAAGTGCAATGCAAATGACGGCAGTATATGCCTGCGTCAGAATTTTATCCGAGGCGGTTGCAGGACTTCCGCTTAATCTTTACAAATACAACTCAAATGGCAGTAAGGAAAAGGCACTTGAACATCCGTTGTATTTTCTTTTGCACGATGAGCCTAATCCCGAAATGACTTCATTTGCTTTTAGAGAAACCTTGATGACTCATCTGCTTTTGTGGGGCAATGCCTATGCACAAATCATAAGAAATGGCAAGGGCGATGTTGTTGCCCTCTATCCTCTTATGCCGAACAGAATGGCAGTTGACAGAGATAAAAGCGGTAATCTTTACTATCAGTACAACACAAGCTCCGATGACGCAAGAACAATGAAAGGTGCAACGGTAAGGCTTTCACCGTATGAGGTTTTGCATATTGCCGGACTTGGATTTGACGGACTTGTCGGATACTCGCCTATTGCAATGGCAAAGAACGCAATCGGTCTTGCCATTGCCGCCGAGGAATACGGTAGTAAGTTCTATGCAAACGGTGCGTCACCCAGCGGTGTACTTGAACATCCGGGTACGCTTAAAGACCCATCCAAGGTTCGTGATTCGTGGAATGCCGCCTTTGCGGGAAGCGGCAACAGTCATAGAGTTGCCGTGCTTGAGGAGGGACTGAAGTACACACCGATTTCAATTTCGCCGAACGAGGCACAGTTCCTCGAAACCAGAAAATTTCAGATAGATGAGATAGCTCGAATTTTCAGAGTGCCTCCGCATATGGTGGGTGACCTTGAAAAATCGAGCTTTTCTAATATTGAACAGCAGTCACTTGAATTTGTGAAGTACACACTTGAGCCGTGGATAGTGCGTTGGGAGCAGTCAATTTTCCGCTCCTTGCTTTCAAGAAATGAAAAAAGTTCGTACTTTGTGAAGTTTAATGTTGACGGACTTCTGCGTGGTGACTACGCAAGCAGAATGAGTGGCTATGCTACGGCAAGGCAAAACGGCTGGATGTCGGCAAACGATATACGAGAGCTTGAAAATCTCGACCGTATTCCAACGGAAAAAGGTGGCGATTTATATCTTGTAAACGGAAATATGCTCCCTCTTAACAACGCAGGAGCATTTGCAAATATCAATAACAAGGAGGAAGAAAATGAAGAAATTCTGGAAATGGACGAACCTGACGGAAAGTAATCCGATAGAGAGAATTTTGACTCTTAACGGAACAATAGCGGAAGAAAGCTGGTTTGATGATGATATCACTCCTCAGCTTTTTAAAAGCGAGTTAAACAGCTGCTCGGGTAATATTACAGTTTGGATTAACTCTCCGGGCGGTGATTGTGTGGCTGCGGCTCAGATTTACAATATGCTGATGGATTACAAAGGCAATGTAACCGTTAAGATTGACGGTATTGCCGCAAGTGCTGCATCTGTAATTGCTATGGCTGGAAACAATGTGATGATGTCCCCTGTTTCAATGCTTATGATTCATAATCCGGCTACGGTTGCAATGGGTGACCACAACGAAATGCAGAAGGCTATTGAAATGCTTGAGGAGGTCAAGGAGAGCATTATAAATGCTTATGAAATCAAAACAGGAATGAGCAGAGCAAAGCTTGCCCGTCTTATGGAGGAAGAAACATGGATGAATGCAAAGAAAGCCGTTGAACTCGGATTTGCAGACAGCATTATAGAACCCGACAAGAAAATCAATGAAGATGAAAAGGAGAAAAACAAAGCATCGGATTCTATCCTGTTTTCACGCAGAGCAGTGAGTGTGGCTCTTCAAAATAAACTTAAATCACACTATTTAGCAAATGCCGGTGCTAACACAGGAACAGACATCACAGACCTTGAAAAAAGACTTAATTTATTAAAACCTTAAGGAGGAATTTTACTATGGCTAAAATTAACGAACTTCGTGAGAAACGAGCAAAAATCTGGGAACAGGCAAAAGCATTTCTTGATTCCCACAGAAACGAAACCGGTATTCTTTCGGCGGAAGATACCGTAGCTTATGAAAAGATGGAAAAGGATATTGTTGACCTCGGTCACGAGATTGAGCGTCAGCAAAAAGCAGACGACCTTGAAAGAGAGTTAAATCTCCCGACAAGCACACCGCTTGTTTCAAAACCCGATAATGTCAATCGTGAGAGTAAAACAGGCACAGCTTCTGAAAAGTACAACAAAGCATTCTGGAATCAGATGAGAAACCGCTCAACGCAGGAGGTCAGAAACATTCTCAGTGAGGGTGTTGACAGCGAGGGCGGTTTTCTTGTACCGGAAACCTTTGAAAACACACTTGTTCAGGCACTTGATGAAGAGCTTGTAATTCGTCAGCTTGCACATACATTTACAACAGCGTCAAACGCACACAAAATCCCTGTTGTTGCCACAAGAGGTAAGGCGATGTGGACTGAGGAGAACGGTGCAATCACCGACAGCGATACATCATTCGGTCAGAAAACAATCGGTGCGCATAAGCTGTGTGCTTTAATCAAGGTATCTGAAGAGCTTTTGAACGACTCTGCATTTGACCTTGAAAGCTACTTCAATCAGGAGTTTGCAAGACGAATCGGTGAAGCTGAAGAGGAAGCCTTTGTTATCGGTGACGGCAGTGCAAAGCCTTACGGTATTTTTGATGACAGCGAGGGCGGTGAAGTTGGTGTGACAGCTGCATCAACAGTAACAATCACAGCCGATGAACTCATCGACCTTTATTACAGCCTTAAAGCGCCATATCGTAAAAACGGTGTTTGGCTTTTAAATGACAGCACAGTAAACAGCATCAGAAAACTTAAGGACAGCAACGGTCAGTATTTATGGCAGCCGTCTATTAAGGACGGTGAAACCGACATACTTCTCGGTAAGCCTGTTTACACATCTTCATCAATTGCAAATGCTGCATCGGGTACAAAGCCGATTGCATTCGGTGACCTTTCCTACTACTGGATTGGTGACAGACAGGGTGTTACCTTTAAACGACTCAATGAGTTATATGCAGCAAACGGACAGGTAGGTTTCCTTGCGACAAAAAGAGTTGATGCAAGACTTATTGTTCCGGAGGCAGTTAAGATTCTCAAAATGAAGGGTACAGTTTCTACAGGCGGTTAAGGAGTGCTTTTATGACTGACAGGCTTTTAGAAAGGGTAAAGCAAAATCTCATACTTGAACATTCTGAGGACGATGCACTTCTTGAGCAGTACATCACTGCATCGGTTTCCTATGCCGAAAGCTATCAACACATTGATGAGGGTTACTACTCCACACACGCAATGCCTGCAACTACCGAGCAGGCAGTTATTATGCTTGCGAGCCATTTCTACGAAAGCAGAGATGGCTCAACGGGCGGATTCTTTGCTGACAGCACAAACGCATCGGCTCAGGTGTGGAACACGGTCAATTTACTTTTAAGGCTTGACAGAAACTGGAAGGTTTAGCTATGAGTTTTGGAAAGATGAACACACCTGTTGAAATTATGAAAAGGGTGATTGAAACCGATGATGAGGGCTTTAAGAATGAAAGACTGAAAACAGTAGCAAGCGTGAGAGCATATCGTGAGGGCAGACACGGCAGTGAACGGTGGGCGAATATGGCGACATTTTCCGTTGCGACTGATCTGTTTCGTCTGAGGTGTATTCCGCACATTGAGGTTACAACCGATATGCTCATCCTTTGTGACGGAAAGCGGTTTGAAATCACCTCTGTTGAAAATGTAAAAGGCAGAGGAATGTATCTTGAAATTCTTGCAAAGGAGGTTGACGCAAGTGGCTAGATGCACAATGAAAATGCCGGAGGAGTTTTTACTCAAAATTTCAAGACTAGGTGACAAAACAGGTGAAGTGTGTGAAAGGGTACTCAATGCCGGTGCTGAGGTTGTTCTGAAAAAGGTGAGAACAAATCTCAGAAATGTCATCGGTAAGGACACAAAAACGCAGTCACGCTCCACGGGTGAGCTTGAACGCTCGCTCGGCGTGTCCCCTGTTTTATCAGACAAGAACGGCAATCTGAATATCAAAATAGGCTTTTCAGAGCCGAGAACAAATGGCGAGAGCAATGCAAAAATTGCGAGCGTAATTGAATACGGCAAAAGCGGTCAGCCACCAAAACCGTTTATGAAACCCGCAAAATCAGCGTCACGCAAGGAGTGTATGACGGTTATGATTAACACTCTTGATGAGGAGGTAAAGAGCATATGAGTTTGCTTGCTGAAATCAAGAGTATTGCAGAGGGATTGAACATCAAGGTTGAAACAGGTGCTTTTTCAGACAAAGTACCTGACGAATACATTGTTCTCACTCCGCTTTCGGATGGTTTTGATATGCACTGCGACAATATGCCGACCTTTGACAGACAGGAAGTGAGAATTTCTATATTTTCAAAGGGTAATTACTCTGCACTTAAATACAAGCTTGTGACCGCTCTTTTTCAGAGTGATATTTCAATTACCGACAGACTGTATATCGGTTATGAGAGCGACGCGGGCTATCATCACTATGCTATTGACGCATTAAAAACTTATGAACTGGAGGAGATAGATTATGGCAACAATCGGACTTGATAAGCTGTATTACGCAAAAATCACGGAGGACTCTGACGGAAACGAAACCTATGACACACCTATTCCGCTTGCAAAGGCGATGAGTGCGGAACTTTCGGTAGAGCTTGCCGAGGCAACACTTTATGCCGATGACGGTGCATCTGAGGTTGTAAAGGAATTTCAGAGCGGTACGCTCACACTTGGTATTGACAACATCGGAACAGCCGTTGCAGAGGATTTGACCGGTGCGACAATCGACAAAAACAAGGTGTTGGTTTCCGCATCTGAGGACGGAGCACCGCCCGTTGCAATCGGTTTTCGTGCAAAGAAAGCGAACGGCAAGTATCGTTACTTCTGGCTTTACAGAGTGAAGTTCGGCATTCCCGCAACCAACCTTACCACAAAGGGAGAAAGCATCGAGTTTTCCACTCCGTCAATCGAGGGTACGGTTATCCGCAGAAACAAGGCTGACAAGCTCGGCAAGCACCCATGGAAAGCTGAAATTTCAGAGGACGATACAGGTGTTGCAAGTGACACAATCAGCGGTTGGTACACTCAGGTGTACGAGCCGACCTATGCTGAATAAATACGGAGGTGCGTTATGACTGACAGAGGAAATATTATTAAAATCGGTGAAAACGAATATGAGCTTATTCTCACCACAAGAGCAACAAAGGAAATTGCCAAAAGATACGGCGGACTTGAAAACCTCGGTGACAGGCTGATGAAAAGTGATAATTTTGAAATGGCACTTGATGAAATCATCTGGCTTATCACCTTGCTTGCAAATCAGGGCGTTATGATTTACAATCTAAAAAATCCAAACAGCAAAAAGCCTTTGCTTTGTGAGAACGAGGTTGAACTTTTGACCTCACCGTTTGACCTTGCAGAATACAAGAATGCAATTATGGACTCAATGCAGAAAGGCACAAAGCGAAACATTGAAAGTGAGCAAACCTCAAAAAACACGAAAGTCGGGTAACAGACGCTGAGCTGTTCACCCGACTTCTTTATTACGGACTTGCTCACCTAAATCTTTCGCAGGAAGAAGTGTGGCTCATGCCATTTGGACTTTTGCTTGATTTGTGGGAGTGCCATAAGCAGTATAACGGCATTGCAAAGCCAAAACGAGTTGCTTGCATTGATGATGTTATTCCTTATGGGGTTTGATTATTCTGAAAAGGATTGAGATTTATTAAGCAGTATGATATAATTAGCCCATTAAAAAACTGAAATTGTTAGGAGTCTTAATTATGGCAAAGAGAATAAGAATGAATGAAGTTCCTTGTTGGCAGGAGGAGAGAAATTTTACAAAATGGCTTGCTGATAATATAGATTGCGTAGGAAATATTATTGGAAGAAACATTGTAAGTGCGTGTACTGAAGTGAAAGAATCTAGTGAATATGGCAAAGGAAAATACCCAGTTGATATTCTTGCAATTGACGAAAATGATGAAAAAATTGTTGTTGAGAATCAATATTTTTTAAGTAATCATATTCATTTAGGTGAAATACTTACCTATTCAGCTTGGAATTCAGTTTCAACAATTGTATGGATTACAGAAGATATAGACGAGGAACACTTTCGTGCGGTAGAATACATAAAAGAATTAGCTCAATCTTCAGATAGAAAGCTTGAATTTTGGATACTGTTAATGTCTCCAGATGAAAATTCAGATTTACTTAATGACCCAAATGTGATTTTAAAAGTGGCGACAAAGGATGATTGTATAAAAAGAGATTCAAATGTTAAGCCACCAATAAATGCAGAATTAAATATTGAATTTTGGAACAGGTTTGAAAGTGTAGTTTTGAAATATGGATTTTCCCTTTCACGACAAGGACGTACAGATTGTATTAATTTACGATGGGGAAAATCCTATGAAATGAATGTTCCATTTAGAAAAAATAACATAAATATTGAAGTGAATTTTAAGAAGTTTGGAACTATTTTCTATGATGCAATTGATGCAGATTTTGATTCTATTGTTGAGGAACTTTGTTTAGGAAAATATGATGAGATTAGTTTGAATCAATATAGTAAATATTCCCAGATTAGAGTTAAAATACCAGCACAGGTTGAAAATATAGATAAATGGGATGAATATATCGAAAGAATGATAGGCATTATTCTAAAATTAAGAGAAATCGCAGATAGGTATGAGTTTTGCTACTGATAGTAAATTACAGATTTTTCAGAATGAGTAATATTCATAGATATGATATGTCAAATTTCAATTTATCTATACAATAATTTCAAGGAGTAACCAAAAGGTTGCTCCTTTTTTAATACACTTTTGAGCCAATAGGCTCTTTTTTTATGCCCTAAAATGAGGAGGTGAACTTAAATGTCAGATAGTTTTGGACTTAAGCTTGGCATTGAGGGCGAAAAGGAATTTAAAAAGTCGCTTGCAGAAATCAATCAGAGCTTTAAGGTGCTCGGCTCTGAGATGAAACTTGTGTCCTCGCAGTTTGATAAGAATGACAATTCCGTTCAGGCTTTGTCTGCAAGAAATACGGTTCTTAATAAGGAGATTGACGCACAAAAGCAGAAGATTGAAACCTTGCGACAGGCACTTGCAAATGCATCAGAGTCATTTGGTGAAACTGACAGGAGAACACAAAGCTGGCAAATTCAGCTTAACAATGCCGAGGCATCACTCAACAGTATGGAGCGTGAACTGAACAGTAATAATTCTGCACTTGAACAGGCAAAGACGGATATTGAGGGGACAGAAAAATCTCTTGAAAAGGTTGACGGTCGGCTTGATGATACTGCCGAAAGTGCCGATGATATGGGCGATGAAATCAAGGACGCAGGCGACAAGGCGGATAAGTCAAAGGAGAGATTTTCAAAGCTTGGTTCGGTACTCAAGGGTGTGGGCGTTGCGATGGGTGCGGTTGTTACTGTGGCGGCCGCAACAGCCGTAAAGCTAGGCAAGGAGGTAGTTAATGCCTATGCCGACTATGAACAGCTTGTCGGCGGTGTTGATACACTTTTCAAGGGCTCATCGCAGAAACTGCAAAGCTACGCTTCTAATGCCTATAAAACGGCAGGCCTTTCTGCAAATGACTATATGGAAACCGTTACAGGCTTTTCCGCAAGCCTCATTCAGTCGCTTGGCGGTGATACGGACAAGTCGGTAAAGTATGCCGATATGGCAATCACGGATATGGCAGATAATGCAAACAAGATGGGTACGGATATGTCGCTCATTCAGAATGCGTATCAGGGCTTTGCCAAGCAGAATTACACCATGCTTGATAACCTTAAACTCGGCTACGGCGGTACTAAAGAGGAAATGCAAAGACTTCTCTCTAACGCAGAGAAAATATCGGGCATTAAGTACGATATTTCGTCATATGCCGATGTGGTCGATGCAATCCATGTTATGCAGGAGAGTATGGATATTGCCGGCACTACTGCAAAAGAGGCGGAGGGTACAATTTCGGGTTCGGTTAATGCGTTGAAGTCATCGGTCACAAACCTTGTGGTGGGCTTTGGCGACGCAAACGCTGACCTCGGTGAGTTGTGTGAAAATGTTGTAACGGCATTTCAGACCGTGCTTGAAAACATCTCGCCTATTGTGGAAAATCTCATCTCCGCCTTGCCGACAGTAATTACTACACTGCTTGAATCGGCAGGTGAAATGCTCCCCACGGTTCTGGAAACTCTTGCAGAATTGTTTGCACAGGTGCTTGAGGGATTGCTTCAGCTTTTGCCACAGCTGATTCCCGTTGCGGTGTCAGCCTTATTAACAATTACAAATGCAATTGTTGAAAATCTGCCCTTGCTGATTGAGTCGGCAACCTTGCTCGTAGCAACTCTCGTACAAGGCCTTGCAGATGCACTGCCTACACTAATTCCTACTGCGGTCAATGCGGTTATGACGATTGTACAGGGACTTTTAGACAGCTTGCCGTCAATCCTTGACGCTGGACTTAAGCTTGTATCTGCTCTTGCACAGGGTATTCTTGATGCACTTCCCGACCTCATATCTAAACTGCCTCAGATTATTATGGGCATAGTTACATTTCTTTTAAATTCAATACCGCAAATCATACAGACGGGCATTAAGCTGTTGACCTCTCTTGTGAGTGCTTTGCCCGATATTATCACATCAATAGTCAAGGCTATTCCGCAGATTATCAACGGGATTATAAATGCGGTAATAAATTCAATTCCGCAGATTATTCAGGCAGGTATAGACTTGCTCATTTCACTTGTCAAGGCTCTGCCCACCATTATCGTCACAATCGTGAATGCAATACCCGACATCATTTCGGGCATTGTTAATGCTCTCAGCGACAATATTCCGGCAATAATTCAGGCGGGTATTGATTTGTTGATTTCGCTTGTTAAGAATCTGCCGACTATCATTAAGGAAATTGTAAAGGCAGTACCTAAAATTATTGAAGGTATTGTAAAGGCCTTTGGTTCACTTATGTACAAGATTGTTGAAATTGGCGGTAACATTGTAAAAGGCTTGTGGAACGGTATCTGCGGTCTTGCATCGTGGCTCTGGGATTCAGTCAGCGGTTGGATTTCAGGTATCTGGGACGGCATCTGCGACTTTTTTGGCATTCACTCACCGTCAAAGGAAATGGCATGGGTTGGCGAAATGCTCGTCAAGGGTCTTGCCGGCTCTATTGACAAGAACGGTGATATGGCTGTTCGTGCCGCCGAGGGTATGAGCAGTGATGTTTCATGTGTTATGAACTCACTTGCTGACGATATGAAAACTGCCTTGCCGACTGATTTCAGCATTGACGGAAATGTTAAAGGATTGGTTGATAATTCAAATTCTGTTGCTTTCGGCAAGAGCGGTCTTTCGCTTGTGCTGAATATTGCAAATTTTAACAACTACTCAAATGACGATATTTCTCAGCTTACAAACGAGATTATGGAAACTGCAGGTCAGTTTGCCAAAAGGAAAGGAATGGTATTTGCGTGAACTATTTTGAATACAACGGCATGAGGTCATCTGATATGGGGCTTCATATACAGAGAAAGAATGTGTACTCCTCGCCAAAGTATGACTCTTCCTTTGTATCAATCCCCGGTCGCAACGGTGACCTGATTGTACCGAATCGCAGATATGAAAACACACAGGTGAGCTATTCTGTATATCTGTCTGCAAAGAACAGTCAACAGCTTGCTGACAGCATTACAAAAATCAAGGCTTGGCTGTATGCACAGCCCGACAGGTATCACATACTAAAGGACAGCTACGATAAAAGATTTTTCAGATATGCTCTTTTTAACTCATCGCTTGATATTGAAGATGAGCTCAACAAAATCGGTGTGTTTACCGTAAGCTTTAACTGCAAGCCGTTTAGATATGACATTGACGGTGAGTTACCGCACAGCATTGATGTGGTGCTGAATTTTCCGTATATGATTTTTTGCAGAATGGACGGTTCAAAGCCGGAAAACGACTGGAGCAACCGTTGGAATCAGACGGCAGACCTTGTTGTGCCGAGTGGTAAGAATATGTTTGTACTGAATACAAATTCGTGGACAGACGGCTACTGGGACTACTATTCAGATGCTGACAAGAGCAGAATATATCTTAAGGTGAACGAAAACTGGAAGAAGGAGAATGCAAGGTTTGCCCTCTACACATTTCTCGGTGACGAAACCGCATGGTATTCTCTCGAGAAGGTCAGCGAGGATATTTACAGAGTGACCTTGCCGTCAAAGGGTGAAACCGTACTTGTGAATCCGTACAGCTTTGAGAGCAGACCACTTATTCATCTTAACGGCAACGGTACGGGTACGCTTACCATTGATAACGAAAACGGCAGACACGAATGGACATTCAGCAATATTGACGAGTTCATTGAGATTGACAGCGAAAAAATGTGCTTTTACAAGGACAACACGCTGAAAAATGATACGGTTACAGGCACGGGTTTTCCTTTGCTTGTAAGGGGTGAAAACAGGTTTATTCTCGGCGGTGGCATAACAGACGGTTCAGTATTTCCAAGGTGGTGTTCGTTATGATGCCGATTTTATACAGAGCAGATGAAACCGAGTTTGACACCTACGGAATCGGTATGCTGTCGGACTGCACCTTTTGCGAAGTTACAGAGGAGCGAAACGGTGCGTTTGAATGTGTGATGAAATATCCTCTGCACGGTGCATTGTTTGATGAGATTAAAAACGACAGGGTTATACTCGTTAAGCCGAATGACACATCAAGGTCACAGCCGTTTCGTATATACAGAATTACAACACCGATGAACGGCATCATCACAGTGTATGCACAGCATATGTCATATGATTTGTCGGGCATTGGTGTGCTATGCTTTGAGAGCAAATCGGTTTCGCCACAGCTTGCACTTGAAAGAATTTTTGCGAATACTTCATCAAAGCACGGCTTTAAATGCAGGACAGACCTTTCAGCACCGAGGGCATTTTCAGTCAGTAAACCTATGAGTATCAGAGCCTGTCTTGGCGGTACGGAGGGTTCTGTACTTGATGTATGGGGCGGTGAGTATGAATGGGATATGTTCGATGTCATTCTTCACTCAAAGCGTGGTAAGGATAACGGTGTGGTAATTGAATACGGCAAGAACCTCACCTCACTTGAGCAGGACAATGATTTTTCATCGGTATATACACACCTTTTGCCCTATGCCGTAATTAAAAACGGAGATACCGAAAGTGTGGTTACTCTGTCGGAAATCACAATTCCTATTGTGGAAACATATGCAAGGGAGAAAACACTCATCAAGGATTTTTCGTCCTTCTTTAAGGACGGAGAAACCGTTACCGAGGACACACTTCGAGCAAAGGCGAAGTCATACATCAAACAGAATCCGTTCGGTGACGAAACTCCCACGGTGAAGGTGTCGTTTGAACCGCTATGGCAACAGCCCGAATATTCGCAGTTTCTCGAAAAGGTGAACCTCTGCGACACAGTGATCGTCAGACACCCAGATATGAATATTGAGGTAAAGACGAAGGTTATTGAAACCGTATATGACGCACTGGCCGAGAAATATTCATCAATCACACTCGGAACGGCAAAATCAAACTTTGTGAATACGGTTGCAGAAATCAAAAGTACAACCGATGAAATCAAAAAGGAAACCGACAGCTTTCCGTTACTTATGAATACTGCTATTAAAAATGCCACTTCGCTGATTTCAGGTCAGCAAGGTGGCTTTGTTGTTATGCACACGGATTCTGTTACAGGCAAGCCGTATGAACTTTTGATTCTTGACAACGAAAATCTGTACGATACAAGGAATGTGTGGCGGTGGAATGTCAGTGGCTTAGGTTTTTCAAAGAGTGGATACAACGGCCCGTATGAAACTGCGATTACGGCTGACGGAAAAATCGTGGCTGACTTTATCACAAGCGGAACGCTTATGGCAAATATCATCAAGGCGGGAGTAATCAGTTCGGCTGATAATTCTTCATGGTGGGATTTGGAAAGCGGAGAGGTACACCTAAGTGCATATACAAAAACAGAGGATACCGACAAACTCAGCGACAGTATTGCTGAAATTACAGAAAGGACATCAACACTTGAACAGACCGCAGAGGACATTTCATTTAAAATCAATGAGCAGTCCACTGGCGGAAAGAACTATCTTCTTAATTCATCGGCTCTCAACGGACTTTCGGATGATTGGGAGTATTCGGGATTGGTCACTGTACTTTCCGATACAGATGTAATCAGTCATACCTCTTCGGGTTCTGCTTTTGTACTCGGTGCGGAAAGCACCTTGTCGCAAAGTGTGTATAACTCGGTTGCCGACAGATCCTTTGTGCTGTCACTCAGAGCAAAGAAAAGCTATTCACAGCTTAGTGCATATATGTATGTTCAGTACAACGGAGTTAAAAGAGAATATCTTTTTAATACAAAGGAGAGCTTTGATTGGACAGATTTTTCCGTTGTACTCCCCGATGTTTCGGACGGTGAAATCACGGTATTCATTTACAGCCGTGACACCTCTCTTACGGTAAGTGACCTTATGCTTACTGACGGAAGTATTATCCAACACTGGTCGCCTGCACCGAACGAGATATACACAAACGAGGTAAAGATTGACCGCAAAGGCATTGAGGTTTCAAACAGCAAGTCCTCGCAGAAAACAGTAATTACAAACACTGAATTTTCCGGCTACTACAACGGTGAAAAGATATTCACCCTAAACAAGGACGAAACTCAGACGAAGAAAACCACAGTTGACGGTGAGCTTACAATCGGCAGAACAAAGCTGATTCCGATGTCAAACAGTTCACCGGGACTCAACATTGTAATTCTTGATTAGGAGGCAATATGGCAAAGACAACGGTTGTCAATAGAATTGACACGATTTACATAGATACGGAAAATCCGACCGTATCAGTGAACACAACGGTAAATGACGCAGGTCTTAAACACAGCATTACGATTACCATACGAGGTATTCCGATAACTGGCATATCGGGACTTGCGTGGAACAAGGGGACGGCAAACAGGATTATTCCCATTCCTACGGACAGCAGAACGGGTATTCTCAAGGCAATGTATGAGGACAAAAGCATTACGGCAAAGCTAACGGTCACCACATACAAGGGTTCAACCTATGTAGGCATTTCTGAAAGGAATTGTCAGATTACCACCACATCGCACAGCTCAAGGCCTGTAATTAACGGATTTATCTATCTTGACACCAATTTAAAGACCACTGCCGTTACGGGCAACTCAAAGCTGTTTATTCAGAACTATTCAAATCTCAAGGTTACTCCGCTTGCGGCAAAACCGAGAAATGAATCGAAGATTACAGGCTACACGGTAAGCTGTAACGGTGTGAGCAAATCAAGTACAACTGCAAAGGAATTGAATCTTGGTACAATCACCAAAAGCGGTGATGTGGTGGTTATGGTCACGGTCACGGACTCAAGAGGTTACACAACGAGCATTAAAAAGACGATTACAGTTATTCCGTACAGCAGTCCGAATCTCAGTAAGATTACACTAAGACGAACAAATGAGATTGAGTCGGAAATTCAGCTTATTTTCAACGGCTCATACTCACCAATTACAATTGACGGGGTAAATCACAATCAGCTTTTATCCTTTCGCTACCAATACAAGAGGACAAGTGATGCAAACTACGGAAATTTTGTTGACATTTTAAGCAACCTTAAAATGAACGACACAAGCTATTCGTACTCAAATCTTCAGCTTATGAATCTTGATGTGAATATGTCATATGACTTTCATATTGAAATCCGTGATGCTATGGAAAAGTCGGTTATTACAGACCTGTACTATTTAATTCCGCAGGGCACTCCGCTTGTTGCATTACGCAAGCAGAAGGTAGGCATTAACAATCCAAACCCACAATCCGCACTTGATGTGACGGGTGAAATACATATGAACGGCTTTCCTGTTATGGGCATTATACAGACCTCTGTTGAGGACGATGTCAGCCTTAACAGTCTTACAACGCAGGGTATTTATTTCAGACGAAGAGTACCGCAGGAGAATATGAACTATCCGGCACTTGTATTCGGTATGCTTGAAGTATTTTCTTGCAGTACAAATCTTGTGACACAGAGATATACGGCAAGGGACAGTCCGTTTGATGTGTATATCCGTTCAAAGGTGAATTCAAGCTGGAGCAAGTGGGTTAAAAAATAGACACAGGAGGAATTTATGAAACAGATTTGGAACAGCATTCAGACTGCATTCATCGCACTTGGAGGAACACTCGGGTGGTTTCTCGGAGGTGCAGACGGCTTTCTGTATGCACTCATTGCATTTGTAGTTATCGACTACATTACAGGAATGATGTGTGCCGTTGCCGACAGAGAGCTTTCGAGCAAGGTCGGTTTCAAGGGCATTTGCAGAAAGGTGATTATCTTTCTGCTTGTGGGAGTGGCGAATCTCCTTGATGTGTACATTATCGGCACGGGCAGTGTGCTGAGAACGGCAGTGATTTTCTTCTATCTCTCAAATGAGGGCTTGTCACTGCTTGAAAACGGAGCACATCTGGGACTTCCCATTCCCGAAAAGATTAAAAATGTGCTTGCACAATTACACCACAGAAGTGAAAAGGAGGACGACTGAATGTCATACACAAACAGCAAATTAATTAGCTACACAAAAATTTCACCAAACAGAAACATCAATCGCAATCACAAGATTGATACAGTTTCAATCCACTGCGTAGTCGGACAGTGCTCTGTTGAAACTCTCGGCTCAATCTTTGCATCAAGGGACAAGGAGGCAAGCTCAAACTACGGTATCGGCTATGACGGCAGAATCGGAATGTATGTTGAGGAAAAGGATCGTAGCTGGTGCACCTCATCTGCGTCAAATGACAACAGGGCGATTACCATTGAGGTTGCGTCAGATACCTACCACCCATACAGAGTAAATGATGCTGCGTACAAGTCTTTGATTAAACTGCTTGTTGACATCTGCAAGAGAAACGGCATCAAAAGGCTTGTGTGGTCAACAAACAAGTCAGAGAGAATGAATCACCTTAACGGCTGCAATATGACGGTTCACAGGGATTATGCGAACAAGTCCTGCCCCGGTGATTATCTCTACAATCTTCACGGACAGATTGCAAAGGAGGTGAACGCTCAGCTTGGCTTAGGCAGTTCAAAACCTGCGACTTCAAAGAAAACTCTCTATCGTGTACGCAAAAGTTGGAAGGACGCAAAGTCGCAAAAGGGTGCTTTCTATGACCTTTCAAATGCCAAGAAATGTGCCGACAAAAACAGCGGTTACTCTGTTTTTAATGAAAGCGGAAAAGTTGTGTACACACTAAAGTCATCGGGCAAAAAGTCAGTTGATGCCATTGCAAGAGAAGTAATTCAGGGCAAATGGGGCAACGGTGCCGACCGCAAAAACCGCCTCACCAAAGCCGGCTATGACTACAACGCCATTCAGAAAAGAGTAAACGAGATTTTATCTTAACAGACAATAGAACAGTATTCTAACAAAGCCAAATCCCCATCGAGGAAGTTTTATTCCTTGATGGGGATTTTTTGCTTACGAATAAATAATAAAAATAAAAATTTTTCAAAAAGCGTCCTTTTAAGCACTCTCCCGTGGCTAACAGACAGAGGGCAACAATGCTCTCGGAAACGGAGGTACAATATATGAAACACAATCTTCAAATCAGTGTTTCGGACAAACCACAAAGAAACAGTATGGTATCCTGCAAAAACATCACCTTGCGAGAACGATTTTTGCGAATGCTGTTCGGCAGAAAACAGAAAATCACAATCCTTGTTCCAAGTGATTCTATTGAGGAACTCGCCATTACCAAGGTTAAAAAAGGAGGCAGTTATGAACAAAATAACAGCATTACTTGATGCGATTACCGAGGTAATCAAAAACATTGGCACACTTACAGAAAGTCTGCAGACTGTTTCAAATCTCTTGAATGAGATAAAGATTACTGAAATTTCGAAGAAGTCAACCGTACATACTTCTGAAAGTACAGGAAATTCAAAGGTGTATTCACTTGAAGATGTAAGGGGTGTTCTTGCTAAAAAAAGTCAAAGCGGACTCACTTCTGAGGTTAGAGAAATCATTGTAAAGTATGGTGGAAACAAACTGTCAGAAATTGACCCCTGTCATTACGAAGAAATCATCAAAGATGCGGAGGCACTTAAGAATGAGTAATCACGCTTTCCTCTCCCCTTCAAGTTCTCACAGATGGCTCAATTGTACACCAAGTGCCGTGCTTGAATCAAAGTTTGAGAACAAATCAACCAAAGCATCTGAAGAAGGCACAGTCGCCCATGCGTGGTGTGAGCATAAACTGAAAAACATATTATGCAGAAAAAGTGACGAGCCTGTCTCCCCTTACACAAACGATGAAATGCAGGAATACACCGACTTATATGTTGATTTTGTACTTGAACAATTCAATCTTGCAAAACAGAAATGTAAAGATCCTTTGATTCTTATTGAACAAAAGGTTGATTTTTCAGAATATGTACCAAATGGTTTTGGAACAGCCGACTGCATTATTGTTTCTGAAAGCAAAATACATATCATTGATTTCAAATATGGAATGGGAGTATTGGTTGATGCCTTTGATAACCCGCAGATGAAATGTTATGCTCTCGGTGCTTTAAAAATCTTTGACCGCCTATATGACATTAAAGATGTGTCAATGTCAATTTTTCAGCCACGCAGAGATAATGTCAGCACTTGGACTGTTTCTGCTGATGAGCTCAAAGGCTGGGCAGAAAATGTACTAAAGCCAAAAGCAGAATTAGCTGTTAAAGGTGAAGGTGATTACTGTGTCGGTGATTGGTGTACATTCTGCAAAGCATCAGTAAGATGCAGAGCAAGAGCCGAAAACAATCTGAAACTTGCACAGGAAGAATTCAGACTTCCCCCACTTCTTACTGATTCTGAAATTGAAAAGATTTTATCTGTTATCCCCAATCTCACGAAGTGGGCAAATGAAATAATGGCATATGCTACCGAATCAGCTGTCAATCACGGCAAGCATTGGAACGGTTTTAAAATTGTTGAAGGACGGTCTGTACGAAAGTATAAAGATGAAACCGCAGTGGCTAAAGCATTGGAAGATGCCGGCTACAAAGACATTTATCGCAAGAGTCTTATCACACTTACAGAAATGCAAAAGCTTTTAGGTAAGCAAAATTTCAACGAGATACTTGGAAATCTCATCATTAAACCAAAAGGCAAGCCTGCTCTTGTTCCCGAAACGGACAAAAGAGATGCTATGACAATCACAGATGTTAAAAACGAATTTAAAACGGAGGACTAATTATTATGGCTAATTCAAACAAAACAAAAGTTATCACAGGCAAAAACACAAGACTTTCATATTTTCACGGTTGGGAACCTGTTTCAATCAACGGCAGTCCTGAAAGATACAGCGTATCCGTACTTATTCCAAAAGATGATACTGAAACCGTTAATGCGATTAACAACGCTGTAAATACTGCAATTGAAGAAGGTATCGGTAAATTTGGTGGTAAAAAGCCAAACAAAGCATCACTTAAACTTCCTCTTCGTGACGGTGATACCGAGCGTAATGATGAGGCTTATGCAGGTCACTGGTTTATCAATGCAAACAGCAGAACCGCTCCACAGATTGTTGATAAGGCTGTAAAACCTATTCTTGACAGAGATGAGGTGTACAGCGGTTGTTATGCAAGAGTGTCTCTGAATTTTTACGCATTCAATTCAAATGGCAACAAAGGTATTGCCTGTGGTCTTGGCAACATTCAGAAAATAAAGGACGGCGAACCGCTTGGTGGCAGAAGTTCGGCTGCTGATGATTTCAGAACAGAAACAGATGATGATTTCTTATCCTAACATAATATGAGGTAAACGATATGAACGAATTTTATGAACTTGCAAAATTGTTTGATGTAGTTGTTATCTTCTGTTTCTTCTTAGGAATAGGTATGTACGGCATCATAAGCACCGTAACGGATTTAATTTTCCTTATTCACAAGACTTTTAGAAAGCACAGAATAGCGAGAAGGGCTAAGAAAAACAACTTAGATAATTAACAATTTTGGACGGTGGAGAGATACTCTCTGCCGTCCGTTTTTTATATATAAGGAAGTGAAAACATGAAATCAATCAGTATTGACATAGAAACATATTCAAGTGCTAATCTTCAGAAATCCGGTGTTTACCGTTATGCGGAAAGTGATGATTTTGAAATTCTGCTGTTTGGCTATTCTGTTGACGGCAGTGATGTCAAAGTCATTGACTTGTGTATGGGAGAAAAGATACCCGAGGATATTCTTGATGCACTGACCGATACTTCGGTTATCAAATGGGCATTCAACGCACAATTTGAGAGGGTATGCTTATCAAGGTATCTTAAAGATTTAGGTATAGATTTTGACGGCAAATATCTTAACCCGTCATCTTGGCATTGTACTCTTGTCTGGTCGGCAACACTTGGTCTTCCCCTTTCTCTTGAGGGTGTGGGTGCTGTATTAGGCCTTGAAAATCAAAAGCTGTCAGAGGGTAAAAATCTCATACGATATTTTTGTATTCCCTGTTCCCCTACAAAAATCAATAATGGCAGAACAAGAAATATGCCATATCACAATATAGAAAAGTGGAATAATTTCAAAGCATACAATATTCGTGATGTTGAAACTGAGATGAGTATTCAAAAGAAATTATCAAGATTTCCTGTAAGTGATTCAATATGGAACGAATACCACCTTGACCAAAATATAAATGACCGTGGCATTGGTGTAGATATGTTTTTAGTTGAAAACGCAATAGTTATTGATGAAATGGTTAAAAAGTCGCTTGTCAATGATATACAATCCCTTACCAATCTTGATAATCCAAATTCCGTTCAGCAAATGAAAAACTGGCTCTCCGAAAGCGGATTTGAAACCGAAAGTCTTAACAAAACATCAGTTTCAGAAATGCTGAAAACTGCACCGTATCATGTACACAAAGTGTTATCCCTCAGACAGCAACTAACAAAAAGCAGTGTTAAGAAATACACAGCAATGAAAAATGCCGTTTGTAAAGACAGCCGTGCAAGGGGAATGTTTCAGTTTTACGGTGCAAACAGAACAGGTCGATTTTCAGGCAGACTTGTGCAATTACAGAATTTACCGCAAAACCATATGAGTGATTTGGCAGATGCACGAAGTCTTGTAAAATGCGGAAATTATGATGCACTCAGTATTCTTTATGATGATATTCCGGACACACTTTCACAACTTATCCGCACCGCTTTTATTCCACAGCACAGTTGCAAATTCATAGTAGCCGATTTTTCTGCTATTGAGGCAAGGGTTCTTGCGTGGCTTGCAGGTGAGAAATGGAGAAACAAAGTTTTTAGTGAGGGCAAAGATATTTATTGCAGTAGTGCATCACAGATGTTTGGTGTTCCTGTTGAAAAGCATGGAATAAACGGGCATCTGCGACAAAAAGGCAAAATCGCCGAGCTTGCACTCGGATACGGCGGTTCTGTCGGGGCATTGAAAGCTATGGGTGCTATTCAGATGGGACTTTCAGAGGATGAACTTCAACCTCTAGTGTGTGCGTGGAGAAACTCTAATCCGTCAATTACTAAACTCTGGTGGGACATTGATAAATGTGTTAAAGAAACTGTTACCAAAAGGATACCGACTGAAACCAACGGCATATCTTTTACCTACGAAAGCGGATTTCTGTTCATCACTCTCCCCTCCGGCAGAAGACTTGCATATGTTAAGCCGAGAATCGGAATAAATAAATTTGGCGGTGAATCAGTTACCTATGAGGGCATTGGCAGTACGAAGAAATGGGAACGGCTTGAAAGCTACGGCCCTAAGTTCTGTGAAAATATCATTCAAGCCATTGCAAGAGATATATTATTATACGCAATGCAAACACTAAAAAATTACCGCATAATCGCTCATGTTCATGACGAGGTTATTATTGAATGCCAAAAAGATGTTTCCGTAAACACTATCTGCGAACAAATGAGCAGAACTCCGCCTTGGGCAAAAGGTCTTTTACTCCGTGCGGACGGTTATGAATGTCAATTTTATATGAAAGATTAAAAAGCGTCCTTTTTCACCTTCTGCTATGGCTATATGGTAGGAGGTGCTTTTTATGACAGACAATGAGAAAAAGCAAATTGAAAGCTACCGAAAGAACGGTTACGGATACAAACAGATTTCAAATCTCACAAACCTATCCGTTAATACAATAAAATCATACTGTAAAAGGAACAAACTGATGAGTGCCGATTTGCAAAGCAATGATAACCACACTCTTTGTTGTGAACAATGTGGAAAACCGGTTGAGCAAAACGAGCACCGCAAACGCAAGAGATTTTGTTCAGACGCTTGCAGAAACAAGTGGTGGAACAATCATCTTGATTTAGTCAAAAGGAAAGCCATTTATGAGCTGACTTGTCATTATTGCAGAAAAACTTTTACAGTTTACGGCAATGCAAAAAGAAAATTTTGCAATCATAGTTGTTATGTCAAATACAGATACGGAGGAAAACAAAATGGATAAGCCTACATACGCAGAGCGTTACACCCTAACTGTCAAAGAAGCGGGATTATATTTTAACATTGGCATAAAAAAAATGAGAAAACTTGCCAAGGATAATCTCGGAATTTTTTCAGTTTTGAGCGGTAATCGCTATTTGATTATACGAACAAAATTTGAGGAATATCTGTGCAATAATTCTACGATATAGTTTCCTTTTATCTGCTGAAAGTAGTTGCTATTCTGAGAGTTTTACGGCAATATATGAGTACCAAACGAGGAGGTAAAAAATATGAATAAACCATCACTGCATGACAAAGATTTTTTGACGGTAATTGAAACAGCCGAATTATTTGGACTCAGCAGAAGAAAAATGTTCCGTCTTACAAGCCAAAGCGGTCTTCCCTTTATGGCTAAATACGGAACACGAAAGTTAATCATCAAAGATGAATTTATAAAATATCTTAATAACTCAGGAATGAAGGGAAAACTCAAAAATGGCGAGCCGAGGACAAAGACGAGATTCAAAGCATAGACTTTTGCACAACGGAGAATCAATAAGAGCAAACGGAAAATATCAATTCAAGTATTTAGTTGACGGCAAGCCAAAATTTGTATACAGCTGGCGACTTGTTCCGACAGATCCACAACCAATAGGCAAACAGCCTTGCCTGTCACTAAGAGAATTAGAAAAGTTGGTCGGTAAAGACGTTGACTCAAGACTTGACATAACCGGCAGAAATATCACCGTCAACGAGTTAATCTCCCGTTATCTCAAAACAAGGACAGGTGTAAGACACAACACACTTTCAAATTACAACTTTGTGCAAAACATTATGAGCAAAGAGGAATTTGGCAGTCGCAAAATCGGTGAAATCAAAACTTCCGATGCAAAGCTGTTTCTCATTAAATTACAGGAAGACGGAAGAGGCTCGAGTACAATAAAAACAGTGCGAGGTGTTTTAAGACCGGCATTTCAAATGGCAGTTGATGATGATATTCTAATGAAGAACCCTTTCGGTTTCCAATTACTCGGCATTATCATAAACACTGAACACACCCGACAGGCTCTGACAAAAGAGCAAATGAACAAGTTTTTGAAATTTGTTCGTTACGATAATGTTTACTACAAATACTATGATGTCTTCTACATTCTCTTTCACACTGGTTTGAGAATTTCAGAATTTTGTGGGTTGACGATAAATGACCTTGATATGAACAACAGAATCATCAATATTGACCACCAGTTGCAGAGAACCTCAAAAATGGAGTATGTGATTGAATCAACAAAAACAAATGCCGGCACAAGAAAACTACCTATGACGGAAGATGTTTATCAGGCCTTCAAAAGAATACTTGAAAACAGACCCACAAATCTTCCTGAAATTATGGTTGCAGGACATTGCGGTTTTCTGTTCAGAGATTCGAAAGGAATGCCAGAAGTAGCAATGCATTGGGAGCATAGGTTTAATCACTCGGTCAAGAGATACAATGATATTTTCAGAGAGCAACTGCCTAATATCACCCCTCACATTTGCAGACATACCTATTGTTCAAATATGGCAAAGGCAAGAATGAATCCGAAAACATTGCAATACCTTATGGGACATTCCGATATAGGTGTCACGATGAACACCTATACCCATCTTGGTTTGGATGATGCCAAGGATGAAATGATAAGGCTCGAAGAACTGGAACAAGCAAGAAAAGAAGTTGAAAAAACTCTCGGCACACAACCACTAAAACAGAATATGTTTAAGACGGTGTAAATTGTGCTGATTCATTGATATGATAATTATTTTGTACTATCATATTGTTGTATAAAGCTATATTTTCCGACATAGCAAAGACTCCTATGAAAGTTTTTAACAACTACCATAGGAGGCTTATTTGTGGAGTAATTTTAAAGACTATTAGGTGTAGTTTTACTTCTTATTGTTTTTTCTACGCTTAAATACAAGGAATGTAAAAATTACAATTGCTGTAATTACCGCAACGCCTGCCACTATTCCAATTATAATCCATAATCTATAATTGCCTATAGCAAGGTGATGCACTTCTTTGATCACAGTATTATTACCTGCTCTGTCAAACAATGAAAGACCTACCGTATGACTGCCTTCATTTAAAATCAACTTGATCTGATTTTTCGATTTTGAATAGTGCAGACCCGGAACATCATTATTTTTGACATCACTTACTTTGTATGTTTTGCCATCTACATACGCTACTGTCTTTTCTTCATCAAGCACTTCACTTATATCATTAAATGAAATAGTTTGATTTCCTGAACCACTAAACCATCCCCAATCTGAGAAGTTTTCCGGAACAGTACAGGTTGGTTTAGTATTATCAATATACATCTCACCAAGATCTAAAATATTCTCGCCATTAACAACTCTCAAGTATAAACTTGTATCCGCATCAGCGGTATAGTTGTTGGCAAAATAACTACCTGGTAATGTATATCGGTAAACACTCGTGCCATACATTTCTTTATCAAAAAGACTCTTTGAATCAGATGTTATATTTGTATCCGTTGATTCATTAGTGTCCTTATCGACCAAACACACGCTGTTTTTTTGAGAATTGCTTGAAAAAACAACTATGCTCAAATCAGAAAAACTACTTGGTTGTTTACTTATAGGACCGTTTTCATCTTCAAAAGAATACCAACCCGTTTTATTTTTGCTATCGCTGTTTTCAATATAAGCAAGAACATCTGTATTTACCATTCGTGTATATGTATTTTCATTAAGTACACTTGGGTTTCCTGCTTTATCATAAGCAATCATTTTTACTGAATAGACTCCGTCTTTGTCAAAGTCCTGCAACTTGTAAATCATATGCGTAGCATCGGAATTATCGACAAATTCTCGAATAGTGTCTTTTGATTCCTCATATTTTATAGTGCCGATTTCTTTTTTATTAGTATAGCTAGGTACATATTTTTTCAAACTATACTCAATTCTGTCGATATTGGTATCCATAAATACAATATTTGGATTTTCATCTTTTCTGCGATTAAAATCATAAATATCACTAAACTTAGTACTACCAGATTCTACCATATCATTATTTCTTTCATACACAATAGGTGCAGTAAAATCAACTTCAAATATCGCCGTATGTGATGAAGAATTCGCATCAAAAACGCCCTTATTATTAGCGCGATCGACAGGATTCATATCAATTTTATATACACCATCTTCTGTAAAAGGAATAGTTATGGAATGATTATCACCTAATTTATTCCAAGAGGCCATTAACGGATATTCAGACCAACCACTATCTTCATGACTGCTTCCAGGTTCCTTATAGTAAACTTTAAGCTGCATATCTTCTTCAACAAAATTAGTTTCTACTACATTGATTGTTGCTGTTGCCTTATCTTTTTCCTTTATGTTAAAAAATACATTTTTATCATCAAAGGATCCGAAATCAGCAAAGTTGTCACTAATTGAAGGGTTTGTTCTGTCAATTACAAATTCAGGTTCACTAAAGGAATCACCCCTATTACCTGCCATATCAGCATATCTAATTGAAAATTCATACCTATTATCTTCAGAAAGTGTAAATGTACCAATGTGTGTTTGATTATCTGAAGTTACTGAGGGCAAATTATCTTGTCCCCAATCTATAGTTTGAACATTGCCGTTTACATTAACTTCCACATCTTTAGGATTAAAATTTCGTTCAGTAATTGTAACAGTTACAGTCTGTGCTGTATTATAGTAATTTCCATTAGAAGAATTCACATTACTTTTCACTGCAGTAATTTTGGGAACGGTAGTGTCTATACTGTATTTAACCCTTTTTACCTCTGAATTACCAGCATTGTCAGTTAATTTAACTGTTACTTCATTACCGTTTGTATTACTCTCAACTACTAAATTAAAATCAATAGATGTCAAAAGATTATGATCTGTCTTGATTGATTTATTGTTAATTACAATATCAGAAGAATTGCTAATATATTTACCGTCAGAATCAACTGAAATAATGCCGTTCTTATTATCATTAGAAACAGACCATTCAATTTTTGAAATACCTGAGTGAGTATCACTAACACTAACAACCAATGGAATACTGGTTTTATAAAGAGGCGCACCATTTGCATCTTCTTTATCAGTATCATTAGTTGCCTTAATATCAATAGAAGATACTGATTTATGTAATGAATCGTCCTCAATCACGCTACCATCTGCACTAATCAGACCTGTTGTATGTTCAACATTATCTGTAACTTTGGCGGCTACAGTACCTTTAAAATTATTTGGAATAAGGATTTCAGCATATGTTCCTGTTGAATCGGTTTTTAGTGATGTTCCATCTGTAATTTCTGTTTTACTTGTGCCGTTTTTATCATTACTATTAAGATAAATTTCAACATTTTTAATTCCGGATGAAACTCCAGGGTCATTAACATATACTTTCAATGGTGTGGCTTTTTTAAAGAAATATCCATAATAATGTTTATAAAAGGGTTTATTATCATCCTGATTTCCAAATTTAAACATAGTAATCTCAGGATTATTTTTATCAATGTTGAATTCTAATACATCCAAATTTGAATTTTGAGCATTGTCGGTAGTATCAGCTGTAATTTTGTACAATCCCTCTTTATTTATATCATAGATATATTTTGCTTCTTGTTTATTAAATGACTCCTTGCCGAAATCAATATTATTAAATTGTGTTTCCGTATAATTAGAAAACGCTTCTGAATTGTTGAGGACATCTGTTTTGACACTCTCAAGACCTGAATTGTACTTATTCTCAGAAGCTATATCACTTGCTGTCACCTGATATTTTATATCGTTACCATACCATACTTTGCCGTTAATTATGTATTTCTCATAGTCTGTTAAAACATCAACCTTAATTTCAGGCGGGTTATTTTCAAGCATTAAATTAATTCCGCTTTCGTTGTTAAGTTCGCCCTCCTGTTTTAACGTTTTTATACTTTCAGTAGAAAAATAATAAATATTCGTATTACCAATTTGGTCAGTTACTGTAAAATATGGGGTGTCTGAATAATTAGGGGTTATAACAAATGTATATGTATTGCCAACTACTGATTTAGGTTTATAGATATCGCCCCAATTAAGAGTAACATCCTTAACTTTTGAAGAAAAAGAATTTTCGCTTTTACCATCATCATTAACTTTTATTGATATATTAATCTCTTTATTGCCAAATATACCAAATGACAAATAATTAAGAACAGACGGTTCCACTGTATATTTCGATTCACTTATTGATGGTGCTTCATTATCAACATAGAATACACCGTTATTAGAATTAAAATTAGTATTATCTTCGTCTAAGATTGCATCGTTACCTGCAATATCCTTTGCTTCAACACATATACGATAGGTACCGCTTTCTAAATCGCCAACATATAGGTCTTCTTCCGCCGATAATATCGGTTCATTTTGATGCGTAAGATTCTTAGGTGGTATATTTTTCACTTCGCTTTCCGTACCATCTTCACTAATCTTTTTGATACAAATATAGTAAGAAGCTAAACCGAACTTATTATCATTTTCTTGGTCTGAAATGGTAAAATGAAGGTTATTTTTGCCTATTCTGTCATCTTGCAAGCCAAAATAAAGACCTTTTTCACTCTGATTATTTTCGTCATTTTGACTAAGGTCAGTTTTATAATTTCCTGTAGCTGTTATTGAATACGAAGGAGCATCATTTTCTAATACAAGTGTAGCACCACTACTATCATCTGCATTAATTTCATCTAAAAATTCATCTGGTAGATTTTCACTATAATCATTTATAGTTTTAAAGTTATATTTTCTTTCATTTCCCAAGAAATCTTTTATTGTAATGTATGGTGTTCCCTTTCCGGAACTATCGAGACAAAATGTGTATGTATTTTCATCTACTGTTGCATCATAAGATTTATTATTCCAATAGAGCTTAACTTCATTTGGGTCAACACCGCAACCTTTATCATTAACATTAATTGAAATTTCCACACGAGGTACACCAAAGATTCCAAAAGTAACATAGTTAAGTAAGCCATTCTTAACTTCGTACTTCATTTCAACAATATTAGGTGCAGTAGTATCAACATAGTAGACTTTACTAAAAGTTTTTTTATTTCCGCTAAGGTCAGTAACAGTTACATTAATCTCATACTTACCATCTTTAGTAAACACCAATTCTTCGGTTGTTTCCTCCGTTGACGGAAGAATATGATTACCATCTTTTTTAACAATATTTTCTTTATCTGCTTTGGTATCAATTTTGGCATCATCATTTTCTTTTACAGTAATAATATAGCTTGCAATGCCTATATCATCACTTAATTTAAATTTGACGTGCAACTTAGAAAAATAATATTCATCCTTTTCAGTTATAACCGGCGTTTCAGTTCTATTTTGTTCTATTTTTACATCTCCGCTGCCAAAAGAATCATAGAAAAAGGTTTTGATTTTTCCATTCTCCTCAAGAATAAGGGTATCACTTTGATGGTTTACTTCATCAAAAGCTGTCACTGATATTGATTGTATAGCAAAATCGGTTAATTCAGTTAATTGTTTTTCATTTTTTAACCGACCATATAATTCATTAAATGAAATATAATACCAATTTTCTTCTTTTTTTATACCAACCGGTGGAGCAAGTTTATTGTTTTCAACATTTAATTTATATTGATTATTATTTATCTTAATACTAAGTTCTACATTTTTAAGATTCATTTCAATAATATTGAGTTTTAAATACGATTTATCACCAATATAAGTATATTCACTCTTTTCCTCTTCACCGTCATCATTAGTTTTTACATAAAACTCCCTGCTTTCAAGCTTTGTTTCTGTTTCATCAGAAATATTTACAACCTGAAAACCATTTATTTTTGGAATATCAGCATCGTCAATCTTTTCAGATGATACAGTTGTTTTATTTCCTAAATTGTCGCTTAACTCAATTTTAATACTGTGACTCTGCATTTTTAAATCTAAAGGAATTTTAAAATTAACTTTTTTATCCCCATCAAGCTCAATCTTCTCTACATAAACACCCTCGCTGTTATTATCTATAAAATAATGAATATCTCGAACACCTGAAAGATCAGTTATATCTTCGTCGGCAACAAGACAATAATCATTACCTATTTTTGTTTCTTTAATTTTAAAAGCTGAAGGGCCCTCAGTATCATACATAAAATGCACAGCTTCAACACTGTCATTGACAGGATTTGATTCACCAGGATATTTTGCCCAAAACTTTATATAATAAGAGCCTTGAGGCAAATTTTCCGATTCATCCCCATCCCACACAAACGCATCAGAATCTGTATAATTACCCCAATCGTCAAGCTTATCCGTACTTGTCTTATAATATATTTCAGTACTGACAGGAGCAGTAATCTTAAGTTTATTTATATCATTAGTCCATTTATTTTCGTCATCCACCGTAACATTAAGTTCAGGTACAGAGAAATCATTAATTTCATCATCATCTAAAACTGATGATGATTCATTTCTTTCTGCTGCCAAAACCGTGCCTATGTTCATCAACATTGAACATATAACAATTACAATTGACAAAAATAATGCCGTAGATTTCTTTAATACACTCATTTTCTTTTACCTCTCTTTACTATAAAAGCATAATTATTGCCGTTGAAAACTGAATGAAGATAACTCAATAGTAATGCTAACGCAAGCATCATTATCGAAAATACATTATGCTGTCCTAATATTGCACTAAACAATAAGAATAAAACTATACTTAGTAGCCATACAATGTCACAAATAGTTGCATTCTTATTTTTCATAAAGCAAAAGATTCCGGGATATTTATGTATTTTATATTTTTCATTTTTTCTATATTTCCCTATTAAAAAAGTAAAAATTAATCCTATAATTAAACCACCCCAAAAAATTGTACTTATAATCAGTGGCTTTAAAGATTCTTTAATATTGTCTGCTAAAATAAGCATAACAGATACTGAAGACAACGCAAAACAAGCAATACTTATTGCTAAAAATATTTTATATACTTTTGTAGTCAATAAAAATCTCCTCCAAACCAATATGTATTCCTATTTATTATCCAAAGTTTTAGATAGGGCATTAAACGAAGTTCCCTTATTATATGAAACATTTACTATTCCTTTGCCTCCGGGGCGTCTGTATTTTCTAAGACTTAAAAAAACTCCGTAAAAAGTCGCACCTACCTGAACTGACAAAACTATCACAGCAAGAGTAATAAAGATGGGAGAATTATATCTAATATCCATTGAAACAATGATATCTTCTAATTTACCAATTGCAAACAAAAATATAATAGCAAGAGTCATTATCGAACCTGCAATCGCAAAAGTAATATAAGCAGGTTTTCTTATGTATTTTCTAATCTTACTAAATTCTTCGTTTTTCCATCCCACTTTGATTCTATTAATTAGATTCATTACTCAACACTCCATTCACATTTCCAAAAGCACTTATATTATTAAGTGTTTGTTTAATTGTATTTTTTAATTCAGATAGTTTCATATCAGTTTCATATTCTGTCAATAATGTGTAATTTGAATCCGATTTAAGTTCTTGCTCGGCAATACTGTTTATTTGTTCATCATGATTTAAATCCTGTGCTAATCTACTGACCAGTCTGTTTAAGTTTTTATTATCAGTATTATCGACAAGCATATTATAACATTCCAACAAGTTTTGCCTTTTCTGCGCATTATAAATTTGAACAGCTATTTTATATCCGTCGCTACTACAATTTGGAAGCCCTGTAACTGTATTTTCAATACAAGAGCTCAACTCCTTTTGGTCAACTGACAATAACATCTGATCTACAGAATCATTTATAAATTTGGTATTATTCATTTGTGTAAGTAAATTAACCAAAACAACAGTTTCCGAATAATTTAGCGTATCGCCTTCCTTACTCAAAAATTCAAATACTTTGTTATAAATATTTTGTTTTTCCGATTCAATTGAAGATTTCATCTGTTCAGCGGCAGCATTTTCAAGCCACTCAATCTTGGTTGGGTTGTAATTTTCAATAATATTATCCATTTTACGCTCTGCAAAATAACTGCCTGTCATCTTTAAAAATCCACAAACAAGCAGAATAACGCAAAACAAACCTGCCATAACACCAACTACACCAAATGAATTTCTAACCTTTATATTTTCTGATTTCATTATAGATGGAGCAGATTCTTTTGCGTTTATAATATCATCATGCAGAGTTTTATAATCATGGTAATACAATGGGCTCTCAAGAAAACCTTTTTCTCTTCTGCGGGTACATTTCTTAATTATATTTTCTAATTTTTCGTGATAATGAGCAGATGTTAATGATAAATCTCTATCACAATAAGCATCATCATTCATAATATTATGTCGGTAATAATCGTAAGAACCTCCTAAACTTTTATCTTTAGCAAATTCCGTATTACCTGTATATAACTCAAATACATTCAAGCATTCCCAAAAAGTAGCTCCAAAAGAAAAAATATCACTTTCTATACTCATTCTGCCCTTTTCAAAATTATCATCATTAAAAGGAAACACAGAACCGTTTGATGCGTTCACATAACATTCAGGAGCAGCATATCCCAATGTACCATACTGATACATACGGGTTATACTTTGCTCTTTATTATAATCAGCTTCACCAAGATTACTTTTGACCGACTTTGTTTCTATATCAATATGTTCAGAACGACCAAAATCAATTAAAACAAGTTCCTTGCCATAACGCGTAACCATAATATTATCCGGTTTAATATCAAGGTGTAAAATATGCTTTTGATCCGTAATATATTCCAAGATATCACAAAGATTTAACATAAAGTCAAACATATCACTTTGATAACGAATCAATTCTTCGTAATCGTTGCTGTAACTTTTGAGCATTCTAAGCTTCTTGTCATTTGAAAACTGATGAAAAGAATTTTTCTTTTTTAAATTATTACCAACATCAACTGTTTCAGTAAGTTTCCAATAATAATCTCGACAGTATTCTTCCAGCGACCAACCGTCAACATACTCTTCAACAACACAAAAAAACTTTTCACGGTTAATAGAAATAGACTTCCTGCCTTCTTCGACATGTGTATCCGTTAGTGAAAAATCGCCTAAGTCTTCTATGACATCGAAAATTCTAACAACCGAACGGCAATCCTGGAGTTCATCAAAAATTTTTAAATCATGTGTTCTAAATCGGTCATACACATTAACAACCCTACTTACACCACCCTCAGCTCCAATCAGGAGGGATTTATACTTAAATTTAAGCACACAAGACAACACTATATCTCCGGAATGTGAAATTTTAAGTCCTTTGTAAACAATACTTTCAGTACCTGTAGCAATATAACCATCAGATGACAGCCCGTATGATGTATCTATTATGTAATTAAATTCAGAACCTTTAATAATACCTTTAGTCATCATTTTCTTCCTCATTAAATTCCATTATTACTTTGTTAAATATAGTATCAGGGTCATTTGAATTTAATTTTTTAAGAAAGACATTATTTGATGTTGAATTCGTTTGGTTACAGGCAAACTGAGCATCTGTAAGATCAACCATTTTACTCCTCCGTTCCGGAATTAGGATTTCTATTAAATTCTCCCAATTCATCATCGACCTGACTATATGAATCTCTAATATCTTTTACGGCACTTTCATTTATTGCTTTAAGAACATCTTCAACACTGCCGATTTTTTCTAAAATATGAGCTATTTCAGTACTATAAGCATCTGCTCCTACACCTTTCCAAGAAGCAAGTAATTCCTTATTTATCCTGTTAAACTCGTTTTTTATAGTGGCAAATTCTGTAATAACCTCAGCACTTTGCTTTTCAAAGTTTGCAATTTTCGTAGTATCTGCTGAAACAAATTTACCGCTTGAATTATTGTCAGACATAATAATCTCCTTACTCAGTTTTTATAAACTTTGCTTTTTTTAATAAATCAGCTTCGACATTATAGAAATAGCCGTCACCAATTTCACATTTTGCATATTCTTCTTTTAGATTCTTTTGATCCATATCACCAAATACAGTTTTAGATCCACGCTCGCTTGCAAATTCTGCGATATTGTCAAGCAGGAAAACTGTTTTTAAGGTACTGTTAAACAATGCATTTACCTCTGCATCTGTTATTTTCTTTACATCTGTAAAAATAAAAATATAATCATTTTCATCTGCAACGTCTATTAATTCCTGCAAAAAATAATGTATAAAATCAGAATTCATCTTTGTATTAAGATAAATTGATTTACTTTGTATTACAAACACAGTTGGTGTTCCGTCTGCTTTATCTGCACCTCTAGGTAAATCCTCTACCGTAAAATCAATATCATCAATTCCATAAATCTGATAAAGTAAATCATTATCATAATCGTTGTACAGACTCATATATTTTTCATGCAATATTTTATAAAACTGTTGCATAGGCGAAAGCTTTCTCTTTTTCATTCTGCCATTAACAAAGTTTATAGGAATTTGCTCATACTCAGAAATATAATCACAGTCAAATGTTTCAGAAAACTCATCATAAAAAACTTTTAATTGCTTTCTGCCGTCATCAAAAAAGACAAACCTTGAATTTTTCTTATTGTTTTTCAGATTTCGCAACAACAATCTAAGAAGATTTGTTTTACCAAATTCTTTTTTACCATAAATTGCAACCACTCTTGAATCTGAAAAATCAACATTTATTGGTTTAAACTCTACATAGTCCAACCCAACTTCAACATTATTAGATGACAAAACCCTATCTGTAGCATCCAGAGGTTGTCTTAAATTAACAAAATCCTCAAAAAGAAGTTCCTGTGGAAATGTTTTGTATTTTTGAACCTGTTTTCTATATTCAAATGAAGATTCATCATAAGCAAATTTTTCTTTTAACTTTCTCATAAAAACCGAATCTTCATCATTTATGTCAGAACACTTTAATATCTGAACTTCATAAGGTGCATTTAGATTAAAAGTACCTATAATATCATCAGGTCTTTCAGTTACATTCGCATATCCTCTTCCTTGTATGTTACCAAGGCTTTCAACTTTAGAACCAAATATTTCTGAACATTTATCAGGAGCAAAATTTAATGCTATTTTCTGTTCAAATGAAAGCAAATAGTTTGAAATTCCTTTCGTATCTGAAGCAGTAAAAACTACTGAAATACCACGAGATCTACCATCACGACAAATTCTGCCAAATTTCTCGTGATATGCAGAGTATCTGTTTTCACCTATAAAAGCATTTAAATTATCAATAATAAATGTTGTATGTGGTAAATTATTTTTTCTTCCGACACTAAAATTATAGCTGCCAAGATCTTTAATGTTTTGCTTTAAAATTGATTCTAAAATAACAAAAACACGCTTTACATATTCTTCACTGGTATTATCAAAATAAGCTGAAACCAATGGCATATCTTTGTAATCTCTTAATGCTCCTCCAAAATCAAGAATAAATATTTGCTCATTATATATATTACTTCTTTTATGAAGGCAGTTGATTAACAACTTTAAAAAATTGGTTTTACCTGACATAGCCGAACCAAAAACTGCAATATTTGAATTAACGAGATCAACTTTAAAATTCGATTGCTTTTGCTTATTTGGTATATCATATCTGCCCAAAGAGCACATTTCAAATCCATTATTCAAAGTCTATCACACCTCATTCCATTCATTAAATTCATCGTTGTCATCCGAAAGTAAAACAGGTAATGGTTCAAGAAATATTTTTTCCGGTACATCGTATTTATTCGTACCATTCGATTTCTTTTGACTTGTTATTTCAATGATTTTCTCAACAACATACTCTAATTGCGTAATACCAAAGCTAAGTTTTTTATTTTTTGCTTTAAGCACATCATTATGTTTTGTTGAATCATAAAAGTCACTAATAAATTCACCTGTATTTGTTACATAAGTCATCTTTGTAGCCGGTTTTATGTCTGTATTTTTATTTGCACCCGTATAAGCAGACTGGAAATACTCATATCTGCTACCGGTTCCAACTAAAATATATGCCCTACCATGCCCAGGCATAGTTGCAGCCGCTGCATCTGTAGTACCCAACATTTCTTTTGATGCCTGCTTAGTTGCTACTTTTAGACATATCTTTGATTTTGTGTTTACACGAATATCATCATTTATAGCACCCTCAATGTTCTGTGACACCAATATAATATGTAATCCAAGTGTTCTGCCAATTCGTGCAATAGTAGTAATTTCGGCAATAAAATCTATATCATTAGATTCACTTGAAAATCTTTTCAATTCGGTAAATTCATCGACAACCAGTATAAGATGTGAAAGTGGTTTTAGTTTGCTTATGTCACCGTCAATATATCTGATTTGCTTTTCTTTTTTACCATCACGAATTTCTTGTATCAATTCTTCATACTTTGATCTTTCGTTTGGATTGGATTTCAATTCATGAATTTTCTTTATTTTTCTATAAGTACGGATATATGCGTCCGCATTATCAACATCAAGATCTGAAAGTATTATTTGACGATTTTTCACTTCGGCATTAAGCGATTCCAAAAATCGTTTAAGCATATACACTGCAGAAATTCCTTGGCTTTCGCCTGCAGTATTCGTAACCGTGCCCACACAATGAGGTAATTTACCCAAGCGTTCAGAAAATCCTCCACCCTTCATATCAACAAGCATTAGATTGAGATCGGATGGAGAATACTTTACACAAAGTCCGATAAGATATGTAATTATTGTTTCAGATTTACCGGAACCTGTCGTACCGGCGACAAGCATATGTGGACCATCAGCATTTTCATGAAGATCCAGATAAGTTATCCCATGTTCATTTTTACCGACAGCAACCTTCATATTACGAGTAACATCATTATTTTGAACATCAGACCAGTTTTTACATATTATATTTGTTAATTCATCTGTCTGTATTTGCTCATTATTTAATTTATAAATATCTTCAAATAATTCAAAAAGAGTTACTAATGAAGGAACTTTACCGTTTTCAGCTATTCTAGTATAGTAAATAGAACTTAATCGTCTGAAAGCAATGTCAAATTCTGAATTTGGATGTTCCTTTGTTCCGTTATTAAATATGTAATCATTTGTAAAACTTGTATATTCAATTATGTCATCCGTTGTGGTTGATGAATCTTTACCACGAGCTAATTTACTAAGAGTTTCGTGGCTTAAAAGATTATACCTGTTGCTTATACGATGAATAGTTTCATCAAGTTCAACAATACTGCCGCAATATTTGGGCAACATACCTTTTTCTTTTTGAATAAACACAAATGTTAAGCCTAAAGAATTTTCATAGTTTTCTCCTTCTTTAGGTGCTTCAGGAATATATTTTGAAAAAGCTTTTTCCTTAATATCATAATCATCTAACACAAAACAAATAATCTGTGTTACTTTTTCAGACAAAGAATTACTGTCCGGCTCATCTGAACTATTGGATTTTACTCGTTCCGAAATTATACTTTGTAACTGGCTATACACTTCGCCTGCACTTTTTTCATCGAACACAAATTGAGATAAACCATCAAATAATTCATTAGCGTGCGGAAGAAACATATAGTCGTTTATTATGTCACTCTGTTTCTCGATATCTTTTTCTTTATTAAAAAAGAATACCAACTGAACATCCTCGGGAGAATGGTAAAAAGAAAGTTCAAAAGCTAAATGTCTGATGAAATTCAACGACACATCATCATTTTTAGAAATTACGCCCAATGTACCGATATTTTTGAGATCGACAAGTAAAGGTGGTTTTTCTGCTTTTGCCGATGAATCTCTTAAAAATTTAAATCCTGTAATTTCTTTTTCTCCATTTTCTCCTATAGTTTCCTGTGTGGTTGAAAATATATAAGGTAACTCTGTAAGGAGAAATTGATTTTTCATTTCTTCTGTTGTTTGTTGATATCCTTTTTTATTTTTATGTTTCGGTGGTATTTCGATTGTAATATATGGACACTCATCTTTACCTTTCTTGGGCGGATGGAGCTTATAACGCACATCATAAAATATGTCATCTTTTTGCTCTGCTTTAATTTGAAATGATGGCTTTATTTCATCCGATTCACCAAGCGTTACTCTCATAAAGTCATTGTCATTTTGTGAACGTGCAAAAATTGCAGTAGAAATCTCGCCTGTTTGATTAAATAATGTACCCATTCTGGGATAAGCTTTATTCAGATAAACAATTTCATCCTTTTGCCATTTTACAATTTTCTTTTTAATTATAGTTTCATTAATATAATTTTCGTATTTTTCTTTCCATTCACTAACAGACTGTTTATAATCTTTTGATTGTTTTCTTCGATTATAAAGAGAAGTCACCGCTGACATAAACGGTATTGCAATAGTCATTGCCAACATAGAATCATTAAGCCCTGAATTGCTTGAAAACTGACTGATAAAAAAGCGTATGCCAACCATTCCTAAACCGGTAATTAATGGCGGAGCAATAGTATCTAATAAACTACCCTTAGCCTTTGTAGGCATGTCACCTGCCGGAAGAATATCTATTACTGTAGGTTCAATTACATTAAGCCTTCTGGTACTTATGTTATATTCCAAAGTATTATTATCACGGAGTATATATGTTTTCTCTCTGTCGCCCTTATCAAACAGCTGTGGTACATTTGTAACCATATCATTATCAGTAATAAAAAACTCACTTGATGTAACAATTCCAAGGCTACTCAATGACAAATCGTAATTGTTTTTGACCTTCTTTTGTTGATCAAGTACATCCATTGATTGTTCTGTAATATCGACTTTAGAGTATTCCCCCATGATAGTGTAAAGAATCAACAACTCACAATGAGTTTTGATATATTGTTCAAATGCCTGAAAACAATCCTGTATGCTAAGAGTTGTATCGGCGTCTATACTTTCATCCGGATTAAAATTTTTAAGACCGTAATATACGCCTTGAATAAATTCTTTTAAAGTAATATCTTTTACTACAAGAAAAGACAATGTTCGCACTCTATTTTTTATATTAAATTTTACAGAAACTAAAATTTCATTGTTTTTCATATCATTTACCCTATGCCCTGTGAATAGAATTTTTATATTCAAAATTTATTTTAGGAGGATTAACTACTACACCATGCGAAAGTTCTATTTTTGGCTCACTAATACTAAAACTTATTGTAGGTGAGTCAATACTTTTAACCTTAACTTGATTTAATTTTTCAGAAGTGGTACATTTTCCAACAATTTTCGCTGTTTTTGGTATAACTACACTACTTAATATAACTTTTGACATTTCAGGCTTTTCAAATTCATTAACATTATTCTCAATATAAGTAGTTTTTGGCTTAGTTATATTAACCGGTTTTAATTTATAATTTTCAACTTTAGATGTAGGTATAATTACCTCCGACGAATTTATCTCAATATTAATAGGTTTTCTATTTAAAGATACTTTGGGAAAGTTTATCTCGCTTTTTGGTAAATCAGTCATCTTATAAGTTTTAATACTTTTTTTAGTAAGATAAGATTTACTAACATGGATATATGGTAATACTTGTAATTTCATTGGAACAAAATCAGTGTTAATTTCATCCGGTACATTTGTAAAAACCAAAGGTAATTTCTTAGTTATATTATTTTGAATTTTTACTGATGGTATCTGTGCCGTTGCTATGAAAACACCATTTGTCTTAATTAACTCTAATTTACCAATCTGAACATTTTTCAAAGATGGAGTAGCTACATAAGATTCTTTTAAATTCAACTGTACATCTGAAAATTCACAGTTTATGTTCTTTGGATTAATGCTAACTACTTTATTGGGCTTTGAAACATAAAATCTATTGATTTTTTTATTAGTAAATTTTAATCCGACATTTGGTATATCAGGTAATGTAACACTATGCTTGTTTACAAAATCAACTTTTTTATATTTGGAAAGTGTTTTATTCACACAATTAGTTGCATTTAAAATATTACTGCTAAACTCAGAAATATCAGCTTCAAATACTCCAAACCTCTTGTTATAATTTTGAGGAATCAAAAAGTTTTTCATATATCTTTTTTTGATTTTGAAACGTGGTACTTTCACTTTTCTCTGCCTTTCAAGACGGTTGACAAAAGCTTCACGTTCTTGATATTCAGCATACAACTGTTCGTAATTTTTTCTTTCTACTGAAGTTAATTTCTGAATTTCGTCCTGCGATAAAATTTTAAATGCCACCAAAATCACATCCCTTACATAACAAATGCGGCTCTATTTGTAATTTAACAAACAGAGCCACATATAAGCCGAATACTCAGCCCTGTCCGCCGCCTCTAATACTTTCAGCAATCTGTGCGTCAACTTTTTCAAAATTGTCACGATTTCCTTCGAGAAGACTTGACATTCCTTTAATCATTGCCGGAAGACCTGCTTCCAAACTTGTTACAAATTCTTTATAACTTTTATCAAAAAGCTCAATCAAAGCATCTTTGGAATCGCCTTCCATTTCGGCGATAGCTGCCTTAAAAGCTGTTTCAAATTCAGTTCCTGCGTTAGCATATTTAGTAGCCAAATTATCAATATTTGTTACCGATGAGGCTACATTCTGATTAACAATTCTACAATCTGCCATAATATAATACCTCCGTTAAATATAATTACTTAACCCTGTGCACTGCCAGAGTTCTGGTTACCCTGACCAAGCTGATCATCAACACCCTGATCATCACCGGGAATTTGCATTTTTATTGTGTTACAAATTTCTTTGAGTGAGTCAAGCATTTTTGTAAGATTATCAGTAACATTTGGAAGAATACTTGTATCGTAAAAAGCCTTAAAACCATTAGCTGCTGCACCCGAAAAACTGCTTGGAATAAGTCCGTCAATTTCAGATTGAAGCTCACTGTTAATTCCTGTTACCTGACTCTGATAATCGTCCACTGCTTTAATAGCAGCATCCATCATTGCCTTTGTGATGTTAACCGTACCGGTTGAACCCATATTTGCCATAAATATTTACCTCCTAAAATAAATGACTTAAATTTTCAAAACCTGTAAATACATCCTTGTAATAACCATTACCAATAACTGTATCGAGTGTATCGGATATATGGTTAACTACAAGTGACATATTTTCTATTGGTTTTAATAAAACATTTTTAGCCTCAAGCTGAGCCTCATGCCCTGCTTCGGTATCCATTGCTCCTGCAAGTTCCTCATACATAGTACTGAGTTTTTCTTTTAATTTATTGGTGCGTTCTTTTAATGCACGCATATCTTGTGCAGCAGTATTGAATTTTTCTTCATCAACCACAAGGTCTTTGGATAAATATGTAGCCACTATGCTTCACCTCCACTTTGCGCAGTTTTTATCTGCTCTAAGATTGGTTTACGCATTTCATCGGACAATAAGTCTGCAAGCTTTTCAGCTTCTTCAAATTCTCCGAGATCTATATGACATTGTATGCGGAATGTAAGTACTAAGAGGTCCGTAGGATCTTTAATCATTTCGTTTCTTAAGTATGTAAGAAAATCTCTGTATTCTTCATCAGCCTTAGGATAGCCTTCATCCTTTAACGCTTTAATAAGGCTGTATTTACCGATATATTTACTCTGAGGATCAGAACTGTTAGCGAGTTTTGATGCATACACTTTAATGTGTTCATTATCTTTAACAATTGTATAAGCTGCCACATATAAACGATAAATATGTTCTGTTTTTTCCTGAGAATAAACAGGATTCACATCGACATCTAACTTGCTATAATCAGATTCATGATTTTGAGCTATCGGTGTCATATTTTTTTCAAGATCCGGTGAGTTACGCCTTGCCTTTGCCGCCATTTCTCTGCCATATCTTTCAATTTTCTGTTCACCATACTTGCGTCTTACAGTTTCAACAGCAATATCAATTTCTCGTTGACCCGGTTTTACTACAGGTTTTGTTTCTAACTCAGTCAACTGTTTTACTGAAAACCCTTCATTAAATGAATTGATTGGATTTTCAGCCGCATTGATACACTTCAATGCCATATTTGAATTTTCGAGTTGAATATATATTTCAGCTGCATTGATATAACTGTCAACAATACTATTGACTTCCGGCTCAACCACACATAATCCTTCAAAAATTTTATCTATTGCCAAATAAAGATGTTCCTTATCACCGTCAAGTTCATAACGAGCGTTTTCATAAGCAACCCAATCAAAAAACAGTTCTTTTACAGGTTTTGCAAAACGTTCGGCACGGTCAAGTTCTTTTTCTGCTTCCTCAAGCCTTTCCTCTTGCAAAAGAATATTAAAAGCAATTCTGTATCCCAAATACTCTGTCGGAGCAAGCAACTTCATTTGATTAGCTACTTCTATACCGTTTGATGTTTGACCGCTCATACTGTAACTTAAAGCCTTACGTTGAAGTACATCCATATCTATGCCGACAACTTTTTCAGATTTTATTAAGTTTATTATTGCATCATTGTACCTGTGAAGATCGAAACAAAGCATACCCATTATTTTGTATAGCTGTCCCACCACATTAGGTGAACAACCAATTTCATCAGCCTTTGCGAACATTTCTAATGCTTTAACCGGTTGATTAGATGTGGCATATGCGTAACCAAGGTTAAAATACCGATCACCATTATCAGCATCATTTTCAACTGCAATTTTGTAATGCTCTATTGCGTTATCATAATCCTGTTTAGACATATACGCATTACCTGCACATTGATGAGCATCAGAATTATTTTCATCAACTTTGAGTGCCTCGTCTGCAAGTTTTAATGACTCATTATATCTGCCTTGTACAAAGGCAAGACGAGAATCTGCTATCAATACATCAATAGAAATTTCCATCTTATCACTCCTTCACTAAAATTAAAATGATATAAATAATTTAAAACGCAATATTTTGAAATCAATAATTTTAAATGTCGGCATACCACCTGTAAATACGGCGGTTGCTGTTACACCTGTTTGGAAAATGTTATACGCTTTGCTTTCGTGTAATTTGGCATTCAATGTGGCAATATCACCGTTTCCAAAAGCTTTATCAACAAGCGCTATTGTATCAAATCCGCCCATGGCGGTACTCATTACCTTTGTTACCGATGCTGTTCCTTTGATAAATTTACCAAAGCCGGACATACATTTAATTCCTTTACCGGCAACTGCACCTAACTGTCCAAGTCCGGCAAAAGCCGCTCCGCCGATTGCACCGCTTATTGCGCCTGAGAGTGCTCCATCTTCGAAACCTTCTAGGAACGAACCTCCGTTGGCAATACTTTCCAACATTCCGCCTTGAACAAAAACTTCAAATGCAGATTTGCAATCAGTTTTGGATATATTTATTCCAACATAATCTGAATTAAAGATCACTTAATCTTTAATATCTTGTGATAATGCTGAATTGTCTCCAAGAGTTTTGTCAAATCTAGTCTATTGATAATCCCGTCGTCGCTCATATATTTACCATCATTGGTATGTTAGTAAGTATAGGTTTCAGTTAATCACTCATCCAAATCTTCCACATAAGCAAGAAATGCATCCTGTAACTCGCTATCATTTTCTTGACCGTTCAGTTTAACTTGCACATTAATTCTATCAATGTCTTCATGACCATCAAGAACAGCAAGAACATTAGAAACTGTATCCACAATTGTGCTTTTAATTATAGAAAACAATATTTCCTTATCCTTATCATCCAGTTTGTCATAAAATGCTATTGCATTCTTCCAGTATTCAATGGTTCCCTCTTCATTAGGATCGTATAAGAAGAATTGCTTGTAAAGTTTCATATTCCCTTCTACAATATTCTTATATAGTCCTTCAATAAATTGTTCAATCATAGTTTATACCCCATTTCTTTAAACATATTTATAAGTTTGTTAATTGATGATTCCGGTATATCTGGATATACTCGCCTCAATTCATTTATATCTCGCATTATTAATTCAGACGGACTATTGATGCCCTTGGTACTCCTGGAAACGATACCCCTTGGGCCTTTGATAGTATGTCCTTCTTTAGGAACTTTAATTGAAGGTCCAGTGGAAGGATCATAGTTTGGATCAAGTTTTTTCATCACTGCTTTTTGTGGAACATGATGTTTATCCATTCCAGGCTCGTTTGGCATTTCATTATATTTACCAACATCATACTTAGCATTGTGGACTAGAATCATAGTTCTACCAACAAAATATGTATGATACTCTTCAACTTGAAAATTATAAACCTTAACCGATTCATCACCTAAGTTTTCTCGGTAAAGCTGTTCAACAAGGACGACATTTCCATTTTTATCAATAAGTTCTGCACCTATCCACAAGGCTTCGGCACTAACAAAACCTTTATCTTTCACATAATATGGATGATCATATGTTGAAATAATATTTTCACCGTTTATTGTGAGATGAACAAGGCTTGATGTTTCCCTGATATATGTTTCAAGAACCTGCTTAGTAGATACTTCTAATGTTTCTGCATCTGCAGCATAGACCATGTCTCCTGGCTTAATATTTTCAATTGCAACCAAGCCTTGCTAAACAAGTTCAAGAGCTTATTTAGGGAGTTTTAGCGACTTACTATACTTTTCTTATTTAAATGCAAGCATTGATTACCTATTAACTCACCGCTTATACTTCACCCGAAATTTCAGTAATTAACGCTATGTGTTCACGAATTTTTACTTTTTTGAGATTGTTTACAGACTCTTCTCCACCTAATGCAAGTAACGGAACATAACCGAAACACTCATCATATTCTAAAGTGCCAAGTTTCTTTATCGCAGCTTTATACTGTTTAATACTTAAATATTCATCATCTAATTCGCCTTCTGAAAGATCATCAAAAAAGAAATCAAACCCACTACATATAACATCATTTACACCGTAACGATACTTTACAATTCCTACATACTGATCTTCCTCCCAAGTAATCAGATCACCAAATGCGGTTGCAAAAATAGGAATTGATACATCTCCTAGAAAATAAGACTTTTCAAGCAAGTTTTTATATTCGTTAGGATTTATAGATTTTAAGTATCCCTTATAAAATGTCCCAAATCCAAATTCTTTCCAAAAAGCAATCATTTCGCTAGGAAGCTTATCCTCGTATTCCTTAATCAATTCTTCCGAAACATCATTTTTCTTAATAAAATCTGTTATCAAAATATATACCTCCTGTTACTTTAGTACGAATTCAATCTCCAACTCACTTAATTTAGCACTACCGGGTAGTGTTGCCGCCTTCTCGTTTATATAACTATCTAGCGTTCCTACACGTGACTTCCATTGAGATCCAATGGAAGAATTGATTTTGCTGTCGCCTAAACCTGAAATATTGTTGGCCTTACCTCCCACAATCTGATCAGGTCCATGTAAAGCCGCCTTGCCTTTTGCCCAATTCTTTGCCATGGACTCAGATTCACTCTTAGAATATCCTTGTTTTCTGAATTCTGTAATTTTGTCAGCAATCGCTTTTTTCTTAGCTTGGTTTTGATATTTGACACTGTTAGGATCTCTTCCACTTCCTGTCTGTAGCTTTCTATCATTATAAGCTTGCCGATTATTCTTGTATTCATCGATAGTCAAATCACCTAAACCATCTTGTTGATCCTTAAGCTGTTGCTTAAACTCCTTTTCATCAAGTCTGGATTTATTTGAAAATTCGATAGTACATTCAGCGTTATGAACCCATATGAAAATATTTCCAACAAAATAAGTATGGAAATCTTCCACCTTGAAATTGTGTACTTTAGCAGTCCTATCTTTAAGATATTCTTTGAATATATTCTCAACAACAATTATACATCCGTCTTTATTGACAAGTTCAGCACCAATCCACAAGTTGGTTGCATTTATAAAGCCTTTCCCTTTTACATAAAACGGATGATCAAATGTTGTTACGATTTCTTCGTTGTTGACTGTTAAATGTACTAAGCGATCTACTTCTCTGGTGAACACATCAACTACCGGTTTGTTATGTATTTCGATAGTGTCTGGATCAGCAGAAACCACCATATCTCCGACTTTAATGTTCTCAATTGCAACAAGCCCAACAGCAGTCATTACCAGTGTACCGGCAACAAAACAGCTCATCGTGGAAGTCATTCCGTTGGTAAGTACAGCAACAGCTGTTACACCTGTTTGGAAAATGTTATACGCTTTGCTTTCGTGTAATTTGGCATTCAATGTGGCAATATCACCGTTTCCAAAAGCTTTATCAACAAGCGCTATTGTATCAAATCCGCCCATGGCGGTACTCATTACCTTTGTTACCGATGCTGTTCCTTTGATAAATTTACCAAAGCCGGACATACATTTAATTCCTTTACCGGCAACTGCACCTAACTGTCCAAGTCCGGCAAAAGCCGCTCCGCCGATTGCACCGCTTATTGCGCCTGAGAGTGCTCCATCTTCGAAACCTTCTAGGAACGAACCTCCGTTTGCAACACTTTCCAACCCTCCAGATACGCCTCCTATACAAGCACCTAAAATAGCACCCCAGCAGGCTCCGGCAATAATTGGTCCTACACCTGGAATCAAAAGTACAGCAACAGATACAATTACTATTGCTATTGTAACTATCAATTTCCAATGCTCTTTACACCACTCTGCTGCCGATTGTACACCATCACAAATGTGTTCAATAACACTTTTTTCGCATTCAGGTTTCAGATAGGAATACTTTGTGTAAAAATCTTCTTTTGATTTCTTTATTTCCTCTTCTGCCGCTGAATCTTTTCTTGATGCAGTCTCAATGAATTCGCTAAGCTTATTATTTAACTTTTTTAAATCTTCGATTTTTGATTTTTCACTTTTTGACGAGGAACTGATACTATCAACAGTATCCTGCAAATTGCAAGTACTGCTATCAACACCTTGAAGAGTATTTTTCAGTGTTCCAAGCTGAACATCCAAATTACTTGATGATTTTATTAAATTATCAATCAGCCCGCCTACACCGTTTACCTTTTCTTTATATAGTGTTATTGTTGCCATAGGACACCTCCTCTCACATAATAGCTGTCATTTTGCTTTAAATGTATTGCCTCATAATATTCCACAAATCATTTCTTATTCTTTCAAAAGGCTTCATTCAACTTCATTCTCGTGTTATAATCATTATCTCAAATGTAATACTCCGTTAAGTCAGCTCTGTACAGTATCTTGACTCATCATTATAAATTAATTAACGGCATCATTATTTCCCAATATACTTCCATATCACTTATCTCCAAATTATCGACAACATCATCCCCGTTTAAGAATAACGGTACCTTGTATCCGGCACATTCATTGTGTTTTAATACATAGTGTTCCTGTTTTTCATACCACTCGTTAAAAAATTCTGATGCCAACGAGTCCTCATGATATTCTACGATTTCTACATTGTGAAAATCTTCAATAGTTACCGGGATATCAAAGACCTCACCCGTTCCCGGTTCAAACATAAGTACTGTACCCTGTAATTTTTTAACTGCAAATATTCTGCCAAGCCAATCATATGCAAAAACCTTGATTTGACCTTTATATGCTGGGAAAGTATGTACAACAATTTTACACCATTTTTCTATTTCCGACAGATTAAAAACACGATACATTCCATTTAAGAATGTTTTTCCTTCAACTGATGACAGAAATTCCTCAGGTGAATTACTAATTACCCCATCATTTAAGCCCACATATTTTTTAAATATTTCAAACATTTTACTCTCTCCTTACTTCATAGTAAACTTTCCAAGCACCGTACCTTCATGAAGGTTTTTAATAAGAATGTTAATTTGCTTTCCTAAACTTCTATTTACGCTTTTATCTAATCCATTCATATTAATTACATTATCTTGACCACCTAGTTGCAGATCAATTGTATGATCAACATCTTGATTAGAAGGAATAGCATTATCTTTTCTATAGCGTGATGTTTTTGTACCATTTCTCTTTCCTGCGACATTGGTTTTAACGGTGTATGCATCTGACAACGCTTTGCATTTAGCATCAGCCTGTGCTCTTTGTTCAGGTGTCCATCCTTCCTTATAAGACAATTCAGCATCATATGAGCCGTCCGAATTTTGAATTAAACGACAATTTGAGTTGTGAACCAAAATTGTATTTAAGCCAACAAAATATGTATGATAATCTTCAACTTGAAAGTTATAGACCTTAACCGATTCATCACCTAAGTTTTCTCGGTAAAGCTGTTCAACAAGGACGACATTTCCATTTTTATCAATAAGTTCTGCACCTATCCACAAGGCTTCGGCACTAACAAAACCTTTATCTTTCACATAATATGGATGATCATATGTTGAAATAATATTTTCACCGTTTATTGTGAGATGAACAAGGCTTGATGTTTCCCTGATATATGTTTCAAGAACCTGCTTAGTAGATACTTCTAATGTTTCTGCATCTGCAGCATAGACCATGTCTCCTGGCTTAATATTTTCAATTGCAACCAAGCCGCTTGCGGTAAGAACAAGTGTACCTGCAACAAAGCATTTCATTGTTGTAGTCATACCACCTGTAAATACGGCGGTTGCTGTTACACCTGTTTGGAAAATGTTATACGCTTTGCTTTCGTGTAATTTGGCATTCAATGTGGCAATATCACCGTTTCCAAAAGCTTTATCAACAAGCGCTATTGTATCAAATCCGCCCATGGCGGTACTCATTACCTTTGTTACCGATGCTGTTCCTTTGATAAATTTACCAAAGCCGGACATACATTTAATTCCTTTACCGGCAACTGCACCTAACTGTCCAAGTCCGGCAAAAGCCGCTCCGCCGATTGCACCGCTTATTGCGCCTGAGAGTGCTCCATCTTCGAAACCTTCTAGGAACGAACCTCCGTTTGCAACACTTTCCAACCCTCCAGATACGCCTCCTATACAAGCACCTAAAATAGCACCCCAGCAGGCTCCGGCAATAATTGGTCCTACACCTGGAATCAAAAGTACAGCAACAGATACAATTACTATTGCTATTGTAACTATCAATTTCCAATGCTCTTTACACCACTCTGCTGCCGATTGTACACCATCACAAATGTGTTCAATAACACTTTTTTCGCATTCAGGTTTCAGATAGGAATACTTTGTGTAAAAATCTTCTTTTGATTTCTTTATTTCCTCTTCTGCCGCTGAATCTTTTCTTGATGCAGTCTCAATGAATTCGCTAAGCTTATTATTTAACTTTTTTAAATCTTCGATTTTTGATTTTTCACTTTTTGACGAGGAACTGATACTATCAACAGTATCCTGCAAATTGCAAGTACTGCTATCAACACCTTGAAGAGTATTTTTCAGTGTTCCAAGCTGAACATCCAAATTACTTGATGATTTTATTAAATTATCAATCAGCCCGCCTACACCGTTTACCTTTTCTTTATATAGTGTTATTGTTGCCATAGGACACCTCCTCTCACATAATAGCTGTCATTTTGCTTTAAATGTATTGCCTCATAATATTCCACAAATCATTTCTTATTCTTTCAAAAGGCTTCATTCAACTTCATTCTCGTGTTATAATCATTATCTCAAATGTAATACTCCGTTAAGTCAGCTCTTCCGGTATACAGCGATTTATATAATTCCAAAACATACTCAGATTTGAAAACTTCCGATTCACCCAATTCTAGCACATTCACGGTATTTTTTACTAACTTGAGCATATTAATAATAGAATTGTCATGATGCAATTCTAAGTAATCTCTCAATTGTTTAAATAGTTTTTTAAAGCATCTAAATTCATATCTATAAAAAACCTCAAAAATTAATAATCTTCCATTAACCAACTATACGATTTTAAAAACTTATCTGGATGTCAGAAAAAGCCACCTGCACCACTAACTTTTTCTTTATGTAATATTATTCATAGAAACACATACTTTTAATTTTATATTACTTACCAGCGTTATATATTATATTAATGCTGCTAACGTTTCCTTTTGGATCGTACACAGATTTAATGTTACCCCAATCAAAAAAAGTTTCTGGGCTTAATCCGTTCTTAGCAAGAATCGCATCATGGAACTGCTTGCGTTTAATTTCTTCCGAAAAAGAAGGATTAATATCAACACAAACCATTGATATCATATACAAAATTTTGTTACGGAAGAATAGACTAGTGATAAAATTGTTTCCACTAATTTGTACAGTTTTATTTAATCTTATAATTCTAACCCCATCTTGCCCTTCAAAAAAAGTAGATTTTTGAAAGTTTTCAAATGTATATCCGGGAGTAAAAATCTCACCGTTAATTTCTATTAATCCAGATTTTAAGTCCATTTTATCCTCACTTCGTCAAATTTATTGTTTCAACAAGCACTAATATACCCTTATCAATTAACTTTTGAACATTTGGCACATAAAATTGCTCTAACCCACCTGTACCAAATTGCGGATTAGCTAGTGCTTGACCATATCCTACGGTTACTGTTTTTGTAAATTTATACCCACTAACTTGTCCTCTAAACCCATAAATTGGATGAGGCTTAACTTGTAAGCCTTCAAATAAGGTAGTAGCATTTCGTCCAGAGTCTTCAATCGCATCTAATGTGGTAAAATATTCTGTGCCATTCGGTTCTCCACGATAAAGTATATCACCTTTATGCATATTAACATCTACATAATCATCTATACCTGGATAATCATCCTTGCCTTGCCAACTTTTAGCGGTTTTGGATGGGCTATTAAATCGAATCCCCCCACTTATACCACCTAAAATGCCACCGCTAACTATCCCCGAAAAACCTGACATAGCAATATCATCTAAGGCACCATTGAGATTTCCGTGTTCTGCGAGATAGTCTATGGTTGTAACACACATATTTGAAACACCGTTTGACAAAGCACCTATTCCGGCTCCTCTGCCAATACTTCCAACCATAGACAATGCCGATCCTGCTACAAATGTAAGTCCGCCTGTAATTGCTCCGCCAATTGCACCACCTACAGCACCATCAAAAGTTCCACTTTCAAACCCATCAAAAAATGATCCAAATGGTTCATATTATTTTTTGAACTACATTCTATAAAGCTTAAGACTTAATCTTTCAGCAAATACATATTTCACTAATGGTTAAAAGACATTGTATAGAAAAGTCAATAAGCAAAAGATTCTTTATGCCAAGTATTATTTAAAAAATCATATTTAAATTTCCAATCATTTCTTCCATACTTATCAGCGGTGTTATTATTTCCTTGACATATAACAGATAATTTTTCTCCATCAATAAAGCGATAAAAAATATATCCAAATGGCGGAGATATCTTCGATATTTCGTCTCCTTTTCTGGACAAAACGCTTATTCTATTTTTATACATCAGATAAATATTATCTTTAGAAACTTTCACAGTTTTCAGTTCGTTATACCTATGTTCATTTATACAATGACCATCACTATCAAATAATTTTAAATTTCCATTTTCGTCATACCAAAGAATATCCTTACCATTTAAGTTAATAAATCTGTAACTAAAAGTTTTATTTTCATATATTTCTAAAAAAATCATGTCATTGCTTTCTGTAGCAAATATAATTCCTTCAACTACATAACTATATGATTTATTTTCATATTTCCAATTTACTATCCTATTATCACTACTAAAATTAATTTCCATATTAACTTTATCCACCTATCATTTAATTCTTTTCAGACTGACAAATTCAATATAATCCATTCGATTTCCTGTTAATCCCTTAAATAATTCATACTGAGTTAAATTAGAATTTCCCGGAAGATATTTATTTGCCTCGAGATCAATCTGTGGACCTATAGGACCTTGTCTTACATTCAACTCGACACCAGGTCTTATTCGATATGTAGCAACCTTTCCGCAATCCGTTTTCCAACTACCCTTTATAGCCATATCATTTCTTGCAAAATCGACATTTGGAATATCTTCTTTTAAAGCAAATCCGCCAGGTTCTCTAACACTTTGTTGCTCATCCAATACCATATTAAAAGTATCACCTTCCTTTAATATGAGTATATTTTCTTCCGAATTATATCCATCCGGCCAAGGGGATTGTTCTTTAACTAATTTTAAATAATCATCAATACTATTTTCTGGATTAGCATTTTTATATTCATTCCAAGTTTTCTCAGAACCTATTCCATTATTTTTCCAAAAGTCATCGTATCTGCTTGCATCTTCAGGGCTCATAGAATCGACAAAATTTTTATTATTTGTATTTTCTAAACCCGAATGAAAATCGTTTATTTTAAATTGAAGTCCCCCGCTTATACCACCTATAATTCCACCACTCAATACTCCGGAGAAACCTGATATAGCGATGTCATCTAAGGCACCATTGAGATTTCCGTGTTCTGCGAGATAGTCTATGGTTGTAACACACATATTTGAAACACCGTTTGACAAAGCACCTATTCCGGCTCCTCTGCCAATACTTCCAACCATAGACAATGCCGATCCTGCTACAAATGTAAGTCCGCCTGTAATTGCTCCGCCAATTGCACCACCTACAGCACCATCAAAAGCTCCACTTTCAAACCCATCAAAAAATGATCCGCCTTGAATAGCACTGTTTATCCCTCCTGAGACACCTCCAATCACTGCTCCTAAAATAGCACCCCAACAGGCTCCGGCGATAATTGCAGCACCTAAACCTGAACCGACGCCTGTACAAAGCAAAACAACTGCAATTGCCACAAGGGCTACTGTAGCAATAAATTTCCAATGCTCTTTACACCACTCAATTGCCGACTGTACACCATCACAAATGTGTTCAATAACACTTTTTTCGCATTCAGGTTTCAGATAGGAATACTTTGTGTAAAAATCTTCTTTTGATTTCTTTATTTCCTCTTCTGCCGCTGAATCTTTTCTTGATGCAGTCTCAATGAATTCGCTAAGCTTATTATTTAACTTTTTTAAATCTTCGATTTTTGATTTTTCACTTTTTGACGAGGAACTGATACTATCAACAGTATCCTGCAAATTGCAAGTACTGCTATCAACACCTTGAAGAGTATTTTTCAGTGTTCCAAGCTGAACATCCAAATTACTTGATGATTTTATCAAATTATCTATCAGTCCACCAACACCATTGACTTTTTCTTTGTATAGTGTTATTGTCGCCACTTGAAACCTCCTACAAAAATAATCTTAACAAGATAATGTCTAATTTTTATTCTTTTATGAAATTATTTGCTATTTTTATAAGTTATTTTGCTTTCTTCTATCAAATATTTATCTTGCTTAATGAATTTTTACAATATTTCGACATTACTTTATTATCTATTTTCCCATCAGCATATTTTTTCAAAAGGTATTCTACCATAATATCAAAACCTTCCATTTGCTTGTTCAGTTCCAGTTCTTTATTTCCAGCAGTTATAACCAAAGCGTACTGCGGACCACGCTTTATATTATTATGTTTGATATATTTTATTTTTTGAATATCAGAAATACTAAATTCATATTTTTGTCCAAATTTCGTTCTGACTTTAAAGTTATCTCCTATAACTCTAATCCTAAACAAACAAGTGGATAGGATTACCATTATGCTCGTAATAAATAAAAAAATGGCAAAAATCAAGCTTAATGCAAAATTATAACCAATTACGAACATTACAACACATAGTATTGTAAATACAAAATATATCAACCCAAATCCTACTAAATCTTTTTTAAAAAATCTTACTTCTAAATTTTCCATAACGCTCACCTATGTGAAAATTATTCTACAAGACTATCTTTTAAATTTCCTAAAATACCTTTAGGCACTTCAAAACCATAATCCCATATACCATTGATAAAATCAGCTCCTAGACCTTTCATAATTGTCTTTATATTGACTCGACTCCTGTGTCTAAAAGATCTAATTGATTGCGTTTTCCAAACATGTTCCCAACTTCCTCTACCTTTGTTTATTCCTCTTATTCGTAATGGGAATCTATTACCCAAATAATTTGTTGCACCTGTAGACAAAGCACCTACACCAAAAGAAAAGCCAGCATTAATCAAGATATCTGTGAAAGACATATTTTTCCCTTTTATAATAATATCACCAAAATCATTAATAATGGAGGCACCAACATCGCCAAATCCACCCACCAACATTTGTTTTGGAATTGATAATGCAATTTCACCAGCACCAGATAGCCAAGAACATAAACCACCAGCTATAGCACCAGATATGGCTCCACTAAATGCACCTTCTTCAAATCCGTCAAAAAAAGATTTCCCTGCGATGGTATTAAAAATTCCACCGCTTAATCCTCCTACTGCTGTTCCTATCAACACTCCTTTTGAGGCAGCTACAGCTACGGCAGCAATTGGACCTATTGCTGTTCCTGCCGTAAATACGATAACAGCAATTGCAGCTACCACTAAAACTATTGTAACTAATAATTTCCAATGCTCTTTACACCAATCTGCTACCGATTGTACACCATCACAAATGTGTTCAATAACACTTTTTTCGCATTCAGGTTTCAGATAGGAATACTTTGTGTAAAAATCTTCTTTTGATTTCTTTATTTCCTCTTCTGCCGCTGAATCTTTTCTTGATGCAGTCTCAATGAATTCGCTAAGCTTATTATTTAACTTTTTTAAATCTTCGATTTTTGATTTTTCACTTTTTGACGAGGAACTGATACTATCAACAGTATCCTGCAAATTGCAAGTACTGCTATCAACACCTTGAAGAGTATTTTTCAGTGTTCCAAGCTGAACATTCAAATTACTTGATGATTTTATCAAATTATCTATCAGTCCACCAACACCGTTTACCTTTTCTTTGTATAATGTTATTGTCGCCATAATTTATTCACTCAAATCAATACATATGCTTTTTATGATATGCCATTTCAACAGCGGCATTATTCATAGTTCTTTGTTTCTCACTAACAATACACTGCAAGGAACGTTCTCTGTTTTTTTTATTTTCAAGTTCCGTTTGCAAATTTTTTATTTGTGAATTTATATCATTAATTTTATTATTAATTAACGCTTGTGTTCTTTTCAAATTTACAAAAGCACTAGATATGTTGTTTTTAGACGAACGATTAACACCATCAAAAACAGTTGTCAAATTTTGAGGTTTTCCTAAGGATGACTCTCCAATAGCAAGAAACCCATTTGATGCAGTTTCAAGTTTGGTTTCAGTATCCTTAATGCTTTGTTCAAATGAGCCATTAGTTTTTACTGATTTTGATATTTCTTCTAATGATGTCAAATTACATTTTTTCTCAGCATTCAACTGATTTATTTTGTTAATCAGTTGAGGCTTACGATTTCTTATGTCGATTATTTCATTTTCCGCACGTCGTTTCTCGTATGTAGCATTTTCATATCTGTTTTTAGCTTTATAATATTCTTCTTGATGTTTTTTCTGTTCCAAAGTCATATCAAGCAAAACTTCCTCTCACAAATCAACAACTAAAAAACAAGTGTTGACAATAATATATATGAATTTTAACATCATATAAATTATATGTCAATAATAGTTGAATAGTTTTTACGACAAATCGCAAAACATTAGTGCTTTTTTCGTAATTATTATATCAGTTTTTAGATATATTGTACTATTTTTTATATAAATTAATTTCAAAATGCAATCATAAAATTTAAACGTTTTCTAACTTCAATTATGTTAATACTTGCTAAAGTCATGGAGATTTAACCGTTATCGTTATTAAAAATATATTTTAATTTAAACATACACCATTGTAGCAAATTGATCATTATGCTATAATAAAATCATCTTTTAAACCCATTAACGATGGCTTGAATTTACAATAATAGTTCTTACAAAGAATTATAACAAGTAAAAATCGCTTTTGCACCCCCATACTCAAAAGCTATCGTTATACGGTTGATTTTGGAAGTAGTCTGCACCCCCTAACTGACTACTATTTGACTACTTTTGAAAAATCTAATATGCCACATTTTGCCTTGATTTGCGTGTTTAGAGGAAATTTTAAAAGTGATATTCATTCCTGTTATACTCAATTCACCCTTGCAAATCATGGCATATTACGGCAAATCGGGAGGAATTTTGTTATGATAAGGATAATGTTTGTGTGCCATGGGAATATTTGCCGATCACCTATGGCGGAATTTGTAATGAAAAAAATTGTTGCGGATAACAAGCTTGCCGATAAATTTTTAATTAATTCATCTGCGACAAGTACGGAGGAAATCGGCAACGGTATTCATCGTGGAACAAAGGCAAAATTAACAGAAATGAACATTCCGTTCACCGCACACCATGCTGTGCAGATTACCAAAGACGATTACAAAAATTATGATTACATAATTGCTATGGATTCTATGAATTTGCGCAATTTACAGCGGATAGTCGGTTTTGACAATGAAAAGAAAATTCACCGCCTGCTTGAGTTTACCAATTATTCACGAGATGTGGCAGATCCATGGTACACAGGCAATTTTGATGTTACTTACACCGACATTGACAATGGTTGCAGAGCACTTTTGGAGTACATAAAAGAGCATAATTTGAAAATCAACTGATATTTTAAGAATAATATTGCATAATAAACATCGGAGCATACAGCTGTTGCCATATGCCCCGATATATTTTTATGATTTATTTATTAAATCAAATTATTTCATACTGTTTTCGTATGATTCAATCATCTTTTTAACCATCTGTCCGCCTACCGAACCGGCTTCTCTTGAGGTTAAATCGCCGTTATAACCCTGTTTAAGGTTTACGCCCACTTCGTTTGCACATTCCATCTTAAAGCGTTCCATTGCTTCCTTTGCCTGTGGTACATTAAGCTGATTGTTATTGCTTGACATATTGGTTTTCTCCTTTGTTAATTATTTTTTAGTTAATTTTATATTTTAAGCGTCAGGTTCAACCTCTTGATTTCCTTCCGCAATAGTATTGTTTGCGGTAGTTTTCTTTTTATAATATGTAAATTTTTCATATATTTTATTTTAAAATCATTTCTTTTACTGTCAATATAACAATACAGCAAAACCGACCGTAAAATTTAATTATGGTCGGTTGTTTTAATTTATTATCTTAAATTTGCACCGATTTTTGCAAGTTCTGCAATGATTTCGTCCATTACAGTCTGAACCTCTGCTGATGAGAGAGTTCTCTCAGCTGATGAAAATTCAAATCTGATTGTGATACTGTGTACTGTGTCTGTATCGTAGGTATCAACAATTTTTGTACCCTTTAAGATACCCTCGCCCTTTCCGATCCAGCACTTGCTTAGATCCTCAAAGAAAAGTTTTTCAGGAACAACTACACTGATATCGTAATCAATCGGCGGGAATTTTGACGGCTCATCGTAAACGATCGGAGCGGTCTGCGCATCGGTAAATGCATTCATATCAACCTCAGCAAATACCACGCTTGCTTTCTTGTCAAGCTTTTTGCCCACAGTCGGGTGAACAATACCGATTGTACCGATTTCCTCATTGTCAATCATAATTGTGTAGAGGTTTACAGGGTGTTCATAGCTGTGTGTCGGCTCTGCTTTCTTAAAGCCAAGCGATTTGTGCTTAATGTCCTCTGAAAGTACAACAAGCATATCTCTAAGTTCAAAGTAAAGTGTTTTAATATCCTTAACTTTGCTGAAAAGTGTGATTGCAAGTTTTTTCTGCTCAATGCAAAGATTGTTTTCGTCAAGGCCTTTTACAACTCTGCCGATCTCAAAAATACCGAAATCATTTGAATACGAAGTATTTGACTTAACCTGACAAAGCTGTGTAGGAATAATTGAATTTCTGATTGTTTCAATGTTAGGGTTAGTAGCGTTTGCAAGCTTAACATTGTTTTCAACTTCAATGCCAAGTGCTTTAAGCTCGTCGTTATATGCCCATACATATGAATGGACTTCATGAAGATTATATCTCTGAACAAGAATATCCTTGATTTTATCTTCATTACTCTTTAACTCGCCTGTTCTTACAGGATAAAGAGGTGAACGGGTTGTATGGACGGCAAAGTTATCATAACCGTAAATTCTTGTGATTTCCTCAATGATGTCAGCCTTGATTGTAACATCCTTTGTAGCTCTCCATGACGGAACGGTTACTGTGAAATCATCACCTGCAAGCTGCACACCGAATCCGAGACTTTCAAGAGTTTTTACGATTCTTTCGTTGCTGATTTCAATACCTGTATAGCGGTCAACAAATGCCTTGTCAAATTCAAGAGTAATCTTTTCATAGTGGAAAGCATACTCGTCTGTAAGGCTTGAAACCACCTTAATATCGCTGTCATATGTCTTTAAAAGTTTAACAAATCTTGCGATTGCAACAGTTGTCATTTCAGGGTCAAGACACTTTTCGTAGCGAATAGATGCGTCTGTTCTGTGAGCAAGTCTTACTGTTGACTTACGAACCGATACTGCATTAAATGTAGCAGACTCAAGAGTAAGAGTTGTTGTATCGTCAACAATTTCCGAATCAAGACCTCCCATAATACCTGCGATTGCAACAGGAGTATTATCGTTACAAATCATAAGTGTATTTTCGTCAATGTTTCTGTCCACACCGTCAAGTGTACGGAATACAAAAGGCTTGTCAAAACGCTTAATACGAATTTTCTCTACTTTTCTTGAGTCAAAAGCGTGCATTGGCTGACCCATTTCGAGCATAAGATAGTTTGTAAGGTCAGCAAGGAAATTAATACCGCGAAGACCGCAGTAATAAAGTCTGATTCTCATATTTACGGGGCTTACATTTCTCTTGATGTTCTCAACCTGCAAACAGCTGTAACGCTGACAAAGCGGATCTTCAATCTTCATATCAACCTTTGCAAGCTCATTGTACGGAGTAAGATCTTCAACCTCAAGCGGCTTTAATGCTCTGCCCGAAAGTGCGGCAAACTCTCTTGCAATACCGTAATGTCCCCAAAGGTCAGGACGGTTTGTAAGTGACTTATTGTCAACTTCAAAAACTATATCGTCAATTTGGTAAACTTCTTTAATATCTGTACCGTTTGCAACATCATCTGTGATGTCCATAATACCCGAATTATCGTCACTGATTCCGATTTCCGCTTCACTGCAGCACATACCGTATGAAGTATAACCTGCGAGCGGACGAGGTGCGATGGTAATTTCACCGAGTTTAGCGCCAACCTTTGCGAAAGCGGTTTTCATACCTACTCTTACATTCGGTGCACCGCAAACTACATCAACAAGTTCGCTTTCACCTGCGTCAACCTTGAGTAAGTGCAGTTTCTTAGAATCAGGGTGATTTTCAATTGATTTAATTTCAGCTACAACAACACCGCTTAATTCTGAACCCTTGAAGAAAATTTCGTTTTCCACCTCGGCTGTAGAGAGAGAAAACTGATGTATAAGCTCAACCTTGTCAAGTCCCGATAAATCAACAAAGTCTGAAATCCAGTTCATTGATAAAAACATTACTACTCTCCCCCTTACTTATCGTCTGTAAACTGTGACAATGCCTTTAAGCTGCCACTGTTCAAATCTCTGATGTCTTTAATGCCGTACTTCATCATTGCAAGTCTTGTAAGACCAAGACCAAATGCAAAGCCTGTGTATTCATCCGGGTCAATACCGCCCTCACGAAGTACATTCGGATGAATCATACCGCATGGGCAAAGCTCAAGCCAACCGCTGTGCTTACATGAAGGACAACCCTCGCCGCCGCAAATAAGACAACTGATATCAAGCTCAAATCCCGGTTCAACGAATGGGAAAAATCCGGGTCTTAATCGTACATTAATATCTTTTTGGAAAACTTCCGAAAGCATAGTTTTCATAAAGAAGATAAGGTTTGAAATCGAAATATTTTTGTCAACCATTACACCCTCCATCTGGAAAAATGTGTTTTCGTGACAAGCGTCGGTTGCCTCATTTCTGAAACATCTGCCCGGGAAAATTGCCTTAATCGGCACACCGTTTTCAATAAGGTTTTTACCGTATTTTTTAAGAATAGCGTTCTGTGCGGCAGAAGTCTGTGACTTCAAAAGCTGACCGTTATCAAGATAATAAGTATCCTGCATATCTCTTGCAGGGTGATGCTTAGGAATGTTAAGTGACTCAAAACATTCGTAATCGGTTACAATTTCAGAATAATCTTCTACAGTAAAGCCCATTGATTTAAAAATAGCCTCACACTGTCTTTGTACAAGTGTGATTGGATGATATGAGCCTTTTACAATATTTGACGGAGCGGTAATATCAAAAGGACGCATAGAGGCAATTTCTCTTTCTACCTCTTTCTTCTTAAGTTCTTCGATTTTCTGCTCAATCTTTTCGCTTGCCATAGCCTTAAGCTGGTTTACTTCAGAGCCAAAAGCCTTTTTCTCATCCGGAGAAAGATCTTTCATACCCTTTAAAAGTGCAGTAATACTGCCCTTTTTACCAAGATAAGCAACTCTGAGCTTGTCAAGCTCGACAAGATCGGAAATTTCTGAAACCTTGGCGTTGATTTCGCCCATAAGGCTTATGATTTTCTCGTTCATACATACCTCCGTAAAAATAAAAATCCCTGCGTAATCACTTACGCAGGGACGAATAATATCCGTGGTACCACCCTGATTTTTGCTTAAAGAAGCAAACACTTCCCGACCTGTAACGGAGTCAGCCGTTGAAACCTACTGTTATTTCAGCCTCACCACTCGGAAGTGAACTTCACGCAATTTCCGCCGCACAATGCTTTCAGCCTTGACATTGCTCTCTTTTCGGCATAAAAAACGCTACTCTCTTCGTCAGCGTGTTATCATTAGTATAATATCATTTTCTTTTTGATTTTGCAATAGTTTTATTGAAAAAAAACGCTTATTATGTTATTATACTATTAATCTACTTAAAAAAGGAGTAAAAAAATTGGAAATATTTAACGAACAGCTTGTAAAAAGAGTTAAAAAGCCAAAACAGCTTATCATTAAAATTTTATCGGTAGCATTGCTTATAACAATTCCCGCCCTTTGCATTGCGCTTGCATATCCGCTCAACCTTGCTTACCTTATCTATGTGGCGTTTTTTATTTTCCTTATAGGAATATACATAGTTTGGTATGTTTTCAGTATTCAGCGTGTAGAATATGAATATTCGGTTTCAGGCGGAATTATTGAGGTTTCAAAGATTATTGCTCTAAGAAAAAGAAAAACAATGTGCAAACTGCAGATAAGCGACATTGAAATTCTTGACAAAGATGAAAAAGTAATTGATACAATGCGATTTGCTAAGCGCATTGAGGCTTGTGCCGATATTAATGACGAAAACAACTATTATGCTGTTTTTAATTCTGCGGCATACGGCAAAACTTTGCTTGTATTTGCGCCTAACGAGAAAATTCTCAATGCAATGAAAGGTCATCTTAAGAAAGACATTGTACTCAAGATTTTTTACAAAAGAGGCTAAATTATGAAAGAAACAGATAGATTGCTTTTTAATAAGGCTGTTTTTAACCGTCCCGATGACTCCAATAAAGGTACTCTCGGCAGTTTACTGTGCATTTGCGGCAGTTACGGAATGGCAGGCGCTGCAATTATGGCAGGTAAGGCAGCCTTAAGATGCGGAATCGGTTTATTAAAAATTGCCGTACCGAAAAGCATTTATCCTGTCTGTGCAACAAATATTCTTGAAAGCGTATATTATCCGCTTGAAGAAACTTCAAACGGTGTAATTTCAAGTAAAAACACCGATTTTTTGCTTGAAATGTGCGAAAAATCTTCTGCCGTAGTAATAGGCTGCGGACTTTCGGTTTGTGATGACACAAAAAATTTAGTACAAGCTGTAATTACAAATTGCGAAAAGCCGCTTGTGATTGATGCCGACGCATTGAACTGCATTTGCAACAAACCGGAAATTCTTAAAAATTTAAAAGCGCCTGCCATTATTACACCTCATCCCGGCGAAATGGCAAGACTTTTACAATCAACTCCAAAGACGGTTAATTCAAGCAGAGAAAATACTGCGATTAATTTTGCAAAAAAATTCGGTGTAGTAACTGTTTTAAAAGGTGCGGGAACAATAATAGCATCACCTGACGGTGAAGTTTATATTAATCACACAGGCAATTCGGGAATGGCAACCGGAGGCAGCGGCGATGTCTTGTCAGGAATAATCGGCTCACTGCTTGCTCAAGGTGCATCCCCTATCAATGCAGCAGCGGCAGGAGTATTTCTTCACGGCACAATCGGCGACCTTGCCGCAGAAAAACTTGGTAAAATATCAATGCTGCCAACCGATATGATAGATATGATTCCAACAGCTTATTTGAAACTAATGTAATATTTAAAAAATTAAAAACAATACTATATTTTCAAAAAGTTGGGAGAAATAAAATGATAAAATTTATAGGAAAGGCAGTTGTTTTAACTTTAACATTAGGATTTTCTTTATCAATGGGTGCTTGCTCAATGCTCGGCACTTTCAACAAGACTACGGCAAATACAGTATGCGAAAGGCTGAATGAAAAATACAACGAGGAGTTTGAGGCTGAATACATAGGAAACAGAATAGATACTAATTCCGCAACACTTTATGTGCATCCGAAAGATACCCCTAAACTGATGTTTACAGCTGTAATAGATAATGACGGCAATGTAACAGATGATTATGTGAGCAATATTATGACATATAAAGTTCAAAATGATATTGTAGAGAGTTTTAATAAATATAACATAGACTGTGCGGTTGATGTTGAAATAGTTACGGATATTAAGCCTGAAATCAATACAAATTTATCAATTGAAGAGTTTGTTAAAAAGCACAATGTTAGCGGTATGTATGTAAAGGCAATCTACTGTGATGATAATATAAGTAAAGAACAATTGGTTACGATATTTGAAAATATTAGTAAGAGTTATAGTTTTAAACTTGTAATAAACGGTTATTTCTTTGATATTGAAAATTATAGACAATGCTCACAAAAATTTGATACTTATCCTTCTTACGGAGATACATTAATAAAGCGTTATAATCCTTATAAAACTTTTACTTTGTGTGTAAGCAAAGGAGAAAGTACACCGAGTTTACATGAATTTGAGTATATAACAGAGGTGAAATGAAATGTATAATGACTTGCAACTGCGTGCCTTTACACAAATCGCATATATTGATTTAGAATCAAAATATAATCTCTTATTAAACGCAAACCATGATTTAAAAAACAGGTATTTACACATCGACTATAATAAAAATTTTCAAAGTGCCACATATGAAATTTCAAAGTGCCAAAATGACACTTTTGAAAAAGAAAATGGCACTTTGGAATTATCTCTTGAAGATTTAGTAATCATAAAAGCGTTAAAAGAAAATCCGCAAATCACTCAAAAGGATTTAGCCGTTAAGGTAGGAAAATCAGAACGCTCTATAAAAAGGAAAACCGTACTTTTACAGGAAAAAGGCTTTATAAAGCGTGAAAGCGGGAAAATAAACGGTAAATGGATTGTTTTAATTGACAATTCAAAAGCAAATTAAATATTGGCAGCATAGATAATTAAAGTTATTTATGTTGCCATTTATTTTTTGTATAAATAATTTTTGCCTTGTTTTTTACATATAATTAAGCAAAGACAGGAGTGTGGCGTAATATGAAAAAACTAAGGCTTTTTGTATTATTCTTCTTAATGGCAATAATTTTTTCTGCTTGCCAAAGTAATGAAGTTAAAAAAAGTATAATTACAAATTTTAATGCCGATTTTACAGCAAGCAAAGGAGATTTTTCGGCAGGAGGAAGTATAACGGCAAATGACGGTCAAACCGAACTTGTTTTTAACAAACCGCAAACTGTTGACGGGTTAAAAATCGGCAACGACGGAGGTGAAATATCCATTGAAATAGATGACTTAACAAGTACTGCAGACGAGGCATATTTGCCAAATGACAATCTTTTGCAACTTATACATTGTGTTGCAACAGAGATTTGTGACGGGAGAGAAATTCTTTATCAAAAAAATAATGAATCCGATACATATATACTGGAAACTTCAAAGGGCAAATGCACATATTCCGTAGATAAAAACGGATATATATTATCTGCGCAAATAAATTCTAAAAATTTTCGTATTGATTTCAGCAATCAATACGAGCTTGGTTAATAAAATGCAAACTAAAAGCCTTCACAATTTTTACGCCCAAAAATATTATATAGTAGCTGTATAAAAACTTTTGGAAAGGGAAAAATATCAGTAATCTAATTATTTGGAGCGTGAAAGTCTTGAATATCAAACGAGGGGATATTTTTTATGCAGATTTAAGTCCGGTGATAGGCTCTGAACAAGGCGGAATAAGACCCGTACTTATAGTTCAGAACGATGTGGGAAACCGATTCAGTCCTACCGTTATAGCTGCGGCAATCACAAGTCAGCAGTCAAAGGCAAATCTGCCCACACACATTCCGCTCAATGCAGATTCTTCGGGACTTGCCAAAGATAGCGTTGTTTTGCTTGAACAAGTCCGCACCATAGATAAAAAACGACTCAAAGAAAAAATGGGCTCGGTTGACCAAAACTATATGAGCGAAATAAATGACGCAATTTCTATTTCTTTCGGACTTAATGTCTGATTATGTGCTACATATTTGTGGCACAATCTACAGCCTTCCTGAATTGGGAGGCTTTTTGATTTATAAAAACCAATAAAATAGCAAATTTAAACAATTCACATAAAATTCACGAAAATGGGCTTGAAATATTAACCGATTTAGTATATAATATAAAAAGAATAATTTACAGGAGGTGTTTCGGTATGTTGGATAAGACTATGATTTTCTCACTTGGTGAGGAACGGGACGACGCTATTAAAAGAAGTCTTACCATCGTTTATGACGCTCTCAGACAAAAGGGCTATAACCCAATAAACCAAATAGTAGGCTATATTCTTAGTGAGGATCCCACATATATAACAACTTACAACAACGCACGCAACATTATCAGTAAAATTGACCGTGACGACTTACTTGAAGCACTCGTAAAATCTTACCTTAATGTTTAGAAAGGACTGATGCTTCGTGGCAGAAGCTAAAAAAACAGCTCAGGAATTTTCCACCTATAAGGGCAGACCGCTCGTAAGGTGTGGCGATGAGATTTATTACGGCAATATGTCTGAACCATATGTTATCAGACTTCAGGTAAAAAGCAAAAACGAGGTAAACGGACTTCAGGTTGCGGATAAAGTTACTGTTCAGTTACTTGCCACTGACCCTGACCTTTCACCAAGAAAGAAGCTTGTAAAATCAAGCGAAAAGCATGGACTTTTTGTTGCAATGGATATTGCTGACATCTGGCTCGAAAGAGCACTTGCCAACAACTGAATATTAACGCTGAAAAAGCTATCACATTAATTTGTGATAGCTTTTTTGCTTTTTGTAAGAAATCTTTATCAAAAGTTGGAGTAATTTATGGTTTAGCTGATTGCTTTATCAAGCAATTATAAAAGTTTGGTCGACCTTTTCAAAGGTCGTGGGTGTGGGCAAAGCCCACAAATATTTTCCGTTTATGCAAACTAACGATAGCCAAACAGCTACGCTGTTTGCGCCTGATAAATTGTTATATCGGAAGATTTTTATGGGCGCTGCCCAAACCCGCAATTTTTGAAAAAATCGAGTAAACTTTTTTGTTTTTGGGAGGATAATTCAGCGTTAGCTAAATTTCAATCCCCTACCGACACTCCGCTAAACCGTAATTTATATCAGTTTTCATACATTTCTATCTTATACAGCCTTGAGAAGAAAAAGCCTGTATAATTTTTCATCATTTTTCTGTATTCTTCAGGCTTTACTTCTCCGCCAAAACCCATAGCGTCATAAAGCACATTTCCCTCTTTGATAGAAACACTTAGCTTTTTTAGTCCATTTTTCTGATAAAATCTACTTCTGCTGAGGCGCTGAGCATAGTTTTCCGCATTTTTGTCAAGCTGTTCAAGTGCAAGAAAAAATCTTCTGCCACTGTAAAGTTTATGAATCTCTCTGAGCACGGCAGAGCCTATTCCTTGCCCTCTTTGACTGTCATCAAGAGCAAAGTAGAAAACATACGAAAGGTCAAGATAATTAATTATATAAATCATTCCGACCCATTTTTTCTCACAATAAATTGCAAGAAAATCGACATCTTCTCTTTTGGTTCGTTTTATCATCAAATAAAACGGTGCTCTTTCTTCAGACGGAAAAGCCGAAAAATACAACTGTTTGATTTGCTTATATTCAGGAAGTTTTTTTGTTACTCTTTTAAATTCAATATTCATTTTATCCTATCCGTTTAATTCTTTATTGAGCCTTGCAACAGGCAAACCTACCACATTAAAATAATCGCCGACAATGCCTTTCACAAGCAATGAGCCTTTGCCCTGTATTCCGTATGAGCCTGCCTTGTCCATCGGCTCTCCTGTGGCAATATAGCTTTCGATTTCTTTTTCGGTAAGTTCGTAAAACTCAACCTCCGTAACTTGTGAAAAGCTGTTTACTTTACTGTTGTCGCAAATACAACAGCCTGTAATTACCTTGTGCTTTCTGCCCGAAAGTTCAGTCAGCATTTGCTTTGCATCCTCTTTGTTTTTAGGTTTGCCGAGCATTTTACCGTCAATAAAAACTCCTGTATCACAACCGATTACAACATCATTTCTATGTCCGTTTTCATATATATGCTTTGCCTTTTTCGCAGCAAGGTACTCGGGACTTTTTTCGGTTTCAATATTATTTGGCACACCTTCGTCTATATCGGACGGTATCACAATAAAATTTTCAGTAATCAGCTTTAAAAGCTCCTGTCTGCGGGGAGATGCCGATGCAAGAATAATCATAGAACTTACCTCTTAATCTACATAAAAAACTCTATTTTCTTTGCGTGGATGCTCTGTGGGATAATTACCGTCAACATAACCGAGCGCACAGTTGCCGATACCCTCATAATCGCCCTCTATGCCAAGCGATTTGAGCAAATCTTTGCCCTCTTCCCTTTCAAAAAATTCTTTGGCACGGTGAATCCAACAACTGCCTATACCGAGTCCGTGAGCGGCAAGCATAAGATTGCCCATTACAAGCGAACCGTCATAAAGATAAGTAGGCACACTTTTATCCGCAAGAACTATGAGCATTACGGGCGCATTGTAGAACGGGTCAAAACCGTCGGGTTTACCCATAATCTCCGCATTAATTTTTGAAATTTTATCTCTTAATTCTTTATTTGTAACGGCAATAATGATAGGTGACTGACTGTTTCTGCCTGATGCCGCATATGTACCGGCTGTAATGATTTCATCTATAATTTCTTTTGGAATCATATCCGATTTAAATTTTCTTACGCTTCTTCTTGTAATCATCAGGTTTACTGTTTCATTCATTTTAAACTTCTCCTTTATTTAATTCTTCAAGTCTGTCACGCAATTTTAAAAAATCGTCAAAAGCCTCGGGCTTTTTGCGTGGATCTCTTAAAACAGCGGCAGGATGCAGCATAGCCATCATTTCAAAATTACCTTTTTTAAACCACATTCCGTGTTCTTTGGTAATCTTTATGTCAGGCTTAATAAGTTTTGCCGCTGCAATTCTTCCAAGACAAACTATTATTTTAGGGTTAATCAGTTTTACCTGTGAGCGCAGCCAACCAATGCACATTTCCTGTTCCTCGGGTTTAGGATCACGATTTTGCGGCGGTCTGCATTTTACAATATTTGCAATGTAAATATTCTCGTTTCTGTCGAGGTCAACCGCAGCAAGCATCTTGTCAAGCAGTTTGCCTGCTCTGCCCACAAAAGGTTCGCCTTGTAAGTCCTCGTTCTCTCCAGGGCCCTCGCCTATAAACATAATATCGGCATTCGGATTTCCCACGCCCACAACTACATTTGTGCGTGTTTTGCAAAGTTCACACTTTTGGCACGCTTTGCACTCGCTGTATAATTCTTCCCATGTTCTATACATTTTCTTATCATTCCTTATTTTTAGAAATTAAAATATCCAAACTAAAAATTCACCGCTAAATATGTCCGAAAATTAAATACATTAGCGTAAATGTGTTGAAATTTAAATAATTTAGTAGTAAAATATATTCAAAGCCATTGGCTGTATTTATTTATGATTGGTGGTAAAAAATATGAAAATTATGGTAGAAACCTCTGCTCGTCACATCCATGTGACAAAGGAAGTTTTCGCAACACTTTTCGGTGCAGACGCAACTCTCACTAAAAAGAAAGATCTTTCTCAGCCCGGTCAGTTTGCCTGTGCGGAAAAGGTTAAGGTTGTTGGCCCTAAGGGTGAAATGATGATGTCAATTCTTGGCCCTGAAAGAAGCGCTACACAGGTTGAGGTTGCTCTTACAGATGCAAGAAAACTCGGCATTGCCGCTCCTGTTCGTGAATCAGGCGATATTGCAGGTACACCGGGCTGCAAACTTGTCGGCCCTGTCGGTGAGTGTGAAATTGAGTGCGGTGTAATCGCTGCTAAAAGACATATTCACCTTACTCCGGAAGTTGCCGCTGAATTTGGCGTAACCGATAAGCAGATTGTTTCTGTTAAGGTTGGCGAAAACACAGGCAGAGCAACAACATTCGGTGATGTTGTTGTAAGAGTAAGCCCAAGCTATGCTCCTGCAATGCACATTGATACCGATGAATCAAACGCAGCAGGTCTTAGCGGTACTGTTGACGGCGAGGTTATTCTTTAATAGTTACATATCGGCATTTACGCTCTGTCTTAAAGGCAGAGCGTTTTTTGTTGCTTTTATCGCTTATTTAAACTTACCGATATAAATTCTCGAGATTTCCACAGCTTTTTTACCTTGCTTTATCAAGAAATGTGTGCAGAAAATCAGGGAAAATTTCTCTCCATGCTTTTTCATTATGTGCATTTTCAAAAAGCAAAACTTCGTTGAACATATCGTACGGATAACCGACCTCAGGTAAAAGGTCGTACATCATTTCCGTGCTCTGCATCAAGATTTCTTCAAGTGGATCTGCATTTCCGCAATACATATAAATATACGGCATATCACCGTTCACTTTTGAAAGCAAATACGCTCTCCAATCGTCTTCCGTATAAACTGCAAATGCAGGCGACAATGCTCCTACAAATCCAAACTTGTCGCTGTGCTCCATTCCCTCAAAGAAAGCCTGCAAACCGCCCGATGAACTTCCGCATACCGAAACGCTTTCTTTATTTTTCTTTACAGGAAAATTATTTTCGATATAAGGGATAACAGTATCCGTAAGAAAGCTGTCAAACACCTCGCCCTCGGGAGAGAAAATATCATTAAAATAATCTCTGTGCTGAATTTCACCTATGCATTTCGGAGTAAGCTCACTGTCACGATATATATTGCCGTTGTCAATTCCGACTATAACGGCTGAAAGTCCTGTGTTATTCTGCTCATTTTCAACAGCAGAAATAACATTCCAACTGCCGTATTCCGTACTTTCTTCGTCAAACAGATTTTGTCCGTCAGTCATATAAATTACAGGTAATTTTTCATCTTCGCTATGACTTGGAATATATGCCCAAATTTTACGCTCTCCTCTTTCGTTCGGAAATGGAAGTGTAAAAGTTTTTAATTCTGAATTAACCATTAATATCACCATTTATATTAAACCACAAATCAAAGCCTCTTGCAAGATGTATATTTTCCAAATGTTGAATAATAATATTTTCAGAGGTGATTTTTGTGATTAACGATAACGAAATGCTTAATTATGTTCTGCAAAATGCCGAGATGGGCTGCAACGGTATTTCTGCTGTTCGCAAGCAATTAAAGGACAACAAAGTTGACGGTGTACTTTGCGAACAGCTTATAAAATATAGCAAGTTATACCATTGTGCAAATACAATGCTTAAAAGGCGAGGTGCGGATGTACACCATGTCAGTCCGATGACAAAGGCAATGACAAGCTATGCCACAAACCGTGATTTAAAGCGTGATTCATCAGCCTCGCACATTGCGGAAATGATGATTAAAGGCAACACAATGGGCGTAAACAAAATGGCAAGACATATGCGTGAATACGACGGCAGTGACCCGCATATAACGATGCTCGCCAAAAAGATGCTGGATACCGAAGAAGAAAACATAGGAGAGCTTAAATCTTATTTATAGGCATTACAAAAGCCACCGCTTAGCTTTGCGGTGGCTTAGTTTAAAAATTAAAGATTGCGGTAATGCTTTACCTTTTTGGCTGCTTTGGCTTTTTTGCGGTTGATTTTAGAGGTAATATAGTAAATTACAAGAATTATTACAATAACTCCGACTGCTACCAAGAACCAATAAGATTTCATAATTGTGCCGATTACATTCATTACATAAAGGAATCCGCTGAGTTCCACCTTTTCACTCGGCACAAGATTAACTGTAGCAAGTTCCTGTTTTTCAGTCATTTTATCGTCCTGGTAATAAATAGTAGCTGTGCCTACAACCGTATTTGTATCAAGCGGTGCGTCAACTTCGTCCGGAACATTGGTTTCTATGGTAATCCATTTTTCCTCATAGTCCGTTGGAACAATAGCACTGAAGTTCTTTTCGGGAACGAGGAGAACAGAATCTTTACCCCACGAAAGTTTAACTTTTTGCTCACAAATAGGAGTTTTTGTTGATGCTACGGTATTAAGTTCAAGACTTGTAAGCGCCCAGCGAAAAAGGTCGGCGGCATCAGTAAAGGTATAATACTCTTCCTCAACACCCTCTTTATAAGGAGCTTTTAAAAGTACAAGCAAGTACGAATATCCGTCTGCCGATGCGGATGTAACAAGACATCTGCCCGCCTGGTCTGTAGTACCTGTCTTTATACCCTTTGCGTACATATAGTAATAATCTCCGCCACGCCACTGGTCGATAAGGTAGTTTGTTGTGGTAAGCGGTTCGTCATCGCCCTCACAATAATACTCGGTTGTATTTGTAATTTCTTCAAAATAAGGGAGTTTTAATGCATATGAAGCCATAGTATACATATCTCTTGCTGTTGTGTAGTGGTCTTCATCGTGCAAGCCGTCGGGGTTTTTAAAGTGTGTATTCTTTAAGCCAAGCTCTTTTGCCTTATCGTTCATCATATCAACAAATTTGTCAATACTTCCGCCGCCTACATAATCGGCAAGAGTCATTGCGGCGTCGTTGCCGGACGGAACCATCATACTGTAAAGTAAATCTTTAACAGACATTGTTTTTCCGATATGAGCCTCAAGGTTGGCAACAGAACTTCCCGTACCATTTAGCTTGTCAAGAACATCTTTTTTGATAGTTACCCTTGTATTTTCAATATCGTCCACATTTTCAATAACAACTATGTAAGTCATAATCTTTGTGGTAGATGCCGGATAGCGCTTGGTATCAGCCTCTTTTTCATAAACAGTCTGACCTGTATCCGTATTTACAAGTAAGATTGACTCCGATTTTGTTGCAACGCTGTTTGTAAACGAAGCAGCTCCTGCTGTTGGTGCAAATACACAGGCAAGCACAACAAGCGTGCAAAGCACCGACAATACCCTGATAAATTTCCTTTTCATAAACTCGATTACTCCTAATAATATATTAATTCAGACAATTATGACCGTTTGAAGAGAAAAGTCGGTCAACCTCTGCCCTCAACAATCTTAAATCATCATGATAAAGATTTTTATAATTAAATATAATAAAATCAGCCATTTTTTGCGAAAGCTCCAAACTTTTGGTATCTGCAAAATCGGCAATCGCCATTTGCGGCAGACCGTGCTGTCGCTCTCCGAAAAAGTCGCCGGGACCTCTCAATTTTAAATCTTCGTCGGCAATTTTAAAGCCGTCATTTGTACTGCACATAACCTTCAATCTTTGCATAGTTTCGGGATTTCTGTTATTGCTTATTAAAAAGCAATAAGAATCATACTTACCTCGACCTACTCTTCCCCTTAGCTGGTGAAGTTGAGAAAGACCGAATCTCTCCGCATTTTCTATTGTCATAACGGTAGCGTTCGGAACATCTACGCCTACCTCAATTACAGTCGTTGCAACAAGCAAAGAAATTTCGTTATCCGCAAATTTTTTCATAACCTCGTCCTTTTCGGCAGGTTTCATATGTCCGTGAACAATACCGACTGAAATATCGGAAAAATCATTCAGCATAAGCTCCGCCGCATATTCCTCCGCCGAGGCTACATTTTCAAGTTCACCCTCTTCGACAAGTGGGCAAACTATGTACGCCTGCCTGCCCTGTGCTATTTCATTTTTTATAAATCTATAGCAGTTTTTACGCTTAAGCGTGCTTATTGCATAGGTTTTAACAGGCTTTCTTGACGGCGGAAGTTCGTCGATTATCGAAATGTCAAGATCGCCGAAAATAACAAGTCCGAGAGTTCTCGGAATAGGGGTTGCGCTCATAACAAGCAAATGCGGATTACTGCCTTTTGATAAAAGTTTTGCCCTCTGCGATACTCCGAAACGGTGCTGTTCATCAGTTACAGCTATTCCGAGATTGTAAAAATTGGTTTTTTCGGTTATCAATGCATGAGTGCCGACTACAAAAGAGATGTCGCCGTTTTCAAGTTCCGCTCTTACAGCTTTTTTCTCGGACTCTTTCATTGAACCCGTAAGCAAAGCTGTTTTTATATCGGTACCTTTAAAAAGTTCGGTAAAGGTTTTATAATGCTGTCTTGCAAGAATATCGGTGGGAGCCATAAAGGCCGCCTGAAATCCGTTGCGTATTACAGTATGACAAACGGCGGCTGCAACAGCCGTTTTTCCGGAACCTACATCACCCTGAACAAGTCTGTTCATCGGTTTTGTACCTTTTGTCAGGTCAGATATACATTCGCCTACAACCCGACTTTGTGCATTCGTCATTGTAAAAGGTAAAAGTTCTTTAAATTCATCAAAATAACTTTTAGTAATATCAACTCCGCTTTCACCTCGACTGTGTTCTTTGAGTGAACGCATACCGAGATTAAGCACAAGGAGTTCCTCTGTGACAAGCCTTTTTCTTGCCGACGCAAGCGACTCTGAATTATTGGGAAAATGTATATTCTGTATTGCATATTTCAAATCACACAGAGCAAATGTGCTTCGTACGCTTTCGGGCAACGGGTCGTTTACCTTTTCAGGCAAATACGACAGAGCCTGCTTTACCGCATTTGCAATTATCTTTGAATTAAGACCTGCTGTCTGCTTATATATCGGGTGAATTTTTGAGCCCTCGCCGACAGGTGAAAAAGTCGGAGAAATCATTTGCCAACCGCCTATTCCGCCTGTAACTCTGCCGTAAAAATAATATTCTTCACCTGCGTGAATCATAGCGCTTATGTATCGGTTATTAAAAAAGACAAGCTGCAGTGTACCCGTGTCATCATACACCATACCTTTGGATATAATTCGTCCTCCGGGCAAGACTCCGTCTTTTATCTGTGCTCCGAGCACCGCTTTGATACATACATTCATACCGTCTTGCAGGCTTTCGATTTTAACGGTTGAACTCCAATCCTCGTATCCTTTCGGATAAAAACTAAGCAAATCTCCTATGCTGTAAATGCCCAGCTTATTAAAAAGCTCGGCTCTTTTTTTGCCTATTCCGTTTAATTTATCAATTGAAATTTTATACAGAGAAGCCATAATTCCACCGAAAAACAAAAGGGCGTGGAATGCACGCCCCTTTTAATCAAATAACTTTCTACTTTTATACTCAGCCACAGGGCAAGCAAGACAATGCTTACAAAATTATTCTACACTGAGGATAAAGTAATAAACCGGCTGATCACCCTTTACGAGAGTAACATCTGTGCGTGAACCGAACTTATCCGAAAGCTCATTGAATGCTGTCTTTGCATCTTCTTCGCTGATATCATTACCGTAAATAAGTGTGATAAACGAAGTATCACGGGTTACCATATTCTTGGCAAGCTTTACAACTGCCTTTACAGGATTTTTCTCTGTAATGGTAAGCTTACCGTTTTCAAGAGCAATTATGTCGCCCTCTTTAATCTTCTTACCGCCAAACTCACTGTTTCTTGCTGCAAATGTAACCAGACCTGTGCCTACACCTGTTGCGGCATCCATCATAAGCTGAGCGTTGCTTTCGGGGGAAATCTCCGAATCAAAGTTAAGAAGTGCTGTCATACCCTGCGGAATTGTTCTTGTAGGAACAATAACAACATTTCTGTCCTTAACCATAGGTATAGTCTGCTCGGCAGCAAGAATGATATTTTTATTATTCGGGAACACCAATACATTTTTAGCCGGTGTAGCCATTACCGCTGCGTAAATATCGTCTGTGCTCGGGTTCATACTCTGACCGCCGGAAACAACATTGGCACAACCTAAATCCTTGAAGAGGTTTTTAAGTCCCTCGCCTGCCGCAACCGCAACAAAGCCAAAGTCTTCAACAGGTTCTGCCGGCTCAAAAGTTTCTTTCTTAGGTTTAGCGGCAGCCTTGGCATTTTTGTGCTGTTCTTTCATATTTTCAACTTTTACTGTCAAAAGCTGACCGAACAAAAGAGCTTTTGTAAGAGCCTTACCTGGCTGTTCGGTATGAACATGAACTTTAATAATCTCTTCGTCATTAACTACTACAACGCAGTCGCCGATAGTCTGAAGATAAGATCTAAGCTCGTCCGGGTCGGGAGCGTCCTCTATATTTCTGCCTATAATAAACTCTGTGCAGTAAGTGAACTGAATATCATCGTCAAATTCAGCAGCCGCACTTTCAAAATTATCAACAGTAGCCTCTTTTTTTGCCTCGGTGTACTCAATCATTACACCGTCCTTAAGGTAGGAAAGCATACCCTCAAAGATTACACAAAGGCCCTTACCTCCTGCGTCAACAACTCCTGCCTTTTTAAGAACAGGTAAGAGTTCCGGAGTAATTGCAAGTGCCTCGTTTGCCTTATTGCAAATGCACTGCCATACATAAAGGCTGTCGGAGTTTATTCTTGAAGCCTCAACACCCTCTTCATAAGCCATACGGGCTACTGTAAGGATTGTGCCCTCTGTAGGTTTCATTACAGCCTTATACGCTGCGTCAACACCGATACCGAGAGCTGCGGCAAGGCTTTTGCCGTTTACTTCTTTCATACCCTTAAGTCCCTGTGCAAAGCCACGGAAAATAAGAGATGTAATAACACCCGAGTTACCTCTTGCTCCTCTTAACATAGCGGAAGCTGTAATCTGTGCTACCTCGCCCGCATCGTCGCCGTCATAATCGGCAAGAGCTTTTGCGGCAGCCATTATAGTCATAGACATATTTGTACCTGTATCACCGTCGGGAACAGGGAAAATATTAAGATCATTAATCTGATTTTTCTGTGAGCTTATATTGTTTGCACCAGAAATTATCGCATTCTTTAAGATTTCGCCGTTAAACATTGCGAACACATCCTTTATCATACAATTAAATTCATAGACATAGTTATTATATATTTTAGAACGAAATTTTGCAAGTAAAATTCGCAAAAATATAGCAAATTTAAAATTTTGGTTACCTTATTCAATTCTGAATGACTCTGCGGTCAATGTTTTGCCTGTTTTGTCATCAATATCGAAAAGCACACATTCCATTTTACATTCACCGTCCGCAAGGTCAAATCTTGCAGGTAGCTTGGTTTTGAATTTATTGATAATTATTTCGCTTTTTACACCCAAAACCGAATGAATTGTTCCTGTCATACCTACATCGGTTATATATCCGCTGCCGTTAGGCAAAACCTGTGCGTCAGAAGTCTGCACATGAGTATGTGTACCAAACATTGCAGATACCTTACCGTCAAGGAAATATCCCATAGCTCTTTTTTCGCCCGTAGCCTCAGCATGAAAGTCAACTATAATAATATTGCTCTCCGCTTTCTTAAGCATATTTTCGGCACAATCAAACGCACAATCAAGGTTGTTGTCCATAAAGGTATTGCCCATAATATTGATTACGGTAATTATCTTTCTGCCTGTATCAACATTTACAATTCCCATACCCGGAGTAGTTCCGTCAGGAAAATTTGCGGGACGAACTATAAACGGATTTTCGTCAATAAAGTCATAAGCCTCTTTACGCCTGAAAGAATGGTTGCCGAGAGTAATAACATTTACACCGCTGTCGAGAAGATAATTTGCAGATGACGGTGTAATTCCGTTGCCGTCTGCCGAGTTTTCTCCGTTGCAAAGCACAAAGTCTATTCCTTTTACTTTCTTCAAAGTCGGCAACTTATCACGCAAAAAGCGACAGCCTATACTGCCTACGACATCACCTATACATAAAATCCGCATAATATCACCCTATAATAATCTGATAAGTTTAATTATACCACATATATTTTAATCTGTCACACTTAATTCTGATGTTTGTGCTATATTTTCGTTAAAAATATAGCTGATTTCAGCATTAAAATTATCATCGCTCTTTTTTATATTGATTTTTCTGCTTACAAGCGTACTATCTTGCTTTTCAAATACTTCATAAAGCATTGACTGTGCAAGTAATTTTTTATCAAGAACGGCTTTATCCATATTTACACTGCTTTTACTAACTTCAATTTCACTCTGCGTCGTAAACTCTATCGGTATATTTGTATTGTTAAAACACAATTTCTCTTTATTTTTTACGAACACACTGTCATCATAAGACAAAAAACTTATTGAACAGGGAAATTTAAAATTTAAAAAGCTGCACATATATCTGTCGGTTCTGTTATCGGTTATTGAATAATAATCATAGCTTTTGGGCAATGTATATTCTTTTTTATATATTACATCCGCCATTATCTCGGCATTTGCGTGCACATATTCTATTGTTTCCTGCTTTGTTTCCACTATACCGCTTACAAGCAGATCTCCTTTTACAACTCCGCTGCCTTTCATTACCTTTGTTTCCCCTCTTGATGTCTTTATACTTGTTATTACTCCGTCATTATTTGCTTTTATGTTACAAGGAGTTTTAAAGTCCGGAGTATCGGGTTTCGGAGCTTTTTCTTCAATATTAACACTCATCGTACTGCCCGTAATATTAAGACTTATCCAGCCAATCTGCTCGTTTTTCAAAATCAGTCTGCGCTCGGTATTTTCGGTATCTATAGAATTTATATACGAACCTACTTTTACATTATCCTCCTCAAGAGCGGAAAGAATTTGTGAGGTACTCAAACTCTTTGTAGGCGGTGCGTCAATATACCATATAAATTTTGACAAGACCGCAATCAAAACAATTCCGATTATTGCTCCAATCAAAAGTCCCACTCTCTGCCTATAGCGTTGTGCATAAAAAGGAAGTCCGTGTCTGCCTGTAACACGCATTTTCAGTTTTGATTTATAAGCTATACTGCGTATATTTTTGTAATCATATACCTGCATTGTAGCGGTCAAGCCTTTTTTTGTGGGCTTTAAATTCCATACATTAATTCCGTTACGGGTGGTAAGATTAATAAATCGTTCGGGAAATTTTCCGCTTGCAGAAAAATCGACATAGCCCTTGCTCCATCTTATAAGCTTTAACAGCATATTAACGCCCCGCTTTATGTAATAAAATCAATTCCCGTTATAAATCCCTCAATCACAACATCAACTGCAGAAATGCACTTTACCGTAAGTCCTCTGCCGCATACGGAAACAACCATTTTGTTTGTGTTAATCTTTATATTTTCGCTTTCATACCTCAACACGCCTGTCGAACCCTCGATTGTTATTCGCCTGTTGCCAAGCATATCAAGTGTCGGCAAACCTGAATTTAAATCAAGCGTAAGCGAACTTGCCGATTCGTTTTTCGGCTTATCGTTTTTTCTCTGCAAAATATATCTCTCCCGTTTCATAGCTTTATTATTATTTTTATGCAGAGTGTTACATATATATTAATGGTGATTGCTATGTTTATTAAGGCAAATTTTCACAAATTTACAGCCGCACTGCTTTCGCTTGCAATAGTTATTGTATGCATAATGCTTTTAATTTTTTCAAAAGAATGTACAGACGGAGCGTTTTCGGGAATTAAAATGTGCATAAATGTACTTATCCCCTCTCTGTTTCCATTTATGGCAGTGTCATCGTTTACGGTAAAAAGCGGTATTTCCGATTTTTTAGGCAAACCTTTCGGCAAAATTATGAAATCGGTATTCGGACTAAGTCCATGCTTTGCACCCATATTACTGCTTTCGGTTACGGGAGGTTATCCTATCGGTGCAAAAAGCTGTAACGAACTTTACAAAAACGGAAATGCGGGAACAGAAGAATGTAAAAGAGCAAGTATGTTTATGGTGTGTGCGGGTCCGGGTTTTTTAGTAAGCTTTATAGGAATGTCAATTTACAACGATAAAAAAATCGGCATAATAATGCTCTGTTCACAAATTTTGTCGGTACTCATTACAGGCATTGCGAATAGAATAATAAACAGAGGAAAAATTTTCGTAACTGCCAAAGAAAGCAATAAAATCAGGCTAAGCCTTACAAAATCTCTTGTGGAAGCGGTGTACGATGCATCAAAAGGTATGTTTTCAATATGCTCGTTTGTTATAGCTTTTTCCGCCGTCGCAGGTATTATTTCGACAGTGCTTGATGACGGATTTGTAAAAACCGCCTCGCTGTCAATATTTGAAGTGTGCACGGGTGTAAAAACGGCTTCTTCCGAATTACCTGTATGGGCAGTTGCGTTTGTGGCGGGATTTGGCGGAATATGCGTACACTTTCAAATTTTTTCAGTGCTTGGCAATCTTAAGATTAATAAATTAATATTTTTCTGTTACAGAATTATTCAAGGAATATTAACCGCACTTTTCACCTATATCGGTATGCTGATATTTTACGATACCAAAAGCGTATTTTCCGTAGGTACGGTTTCAGGCAGTTCCGTTTACGGAGGCACGGCATTTTCGGGAATTGCACTTACGGCGCTGATGATTTGCTTTTTATTTTTACTTAAAAATTACAGAAACAATTAACGGAGGTTACTTATGTGTGGTATTGCAGGTTGGTTTGACAACGAAATTGATATGAGTAAACAGATTCCTGTTCTATATAAAATGTCACAAACTCTTAGCAAGAGAGGTCCTGACGAAAACGGGCTTTACATTAATAAAGGTTGTGCTTTGCTGCACAGACGGCTTATTGTTATTGACAAAGAAAACGGCAAACAGCCTATGGCGGCACGACACAGAGGAAAAACATATATAATCGTCTATAACGGAGAGCTTTACAACACCGATGAATTAAGAGAAGATTTAAAAGCAAGCGGCTATCATTTCAGAGGGCACAGTGATACCGAAGTTGTGCTTAAATCATATATGAAATACAAAGAGAAATGCGCCGATATGCTCAACGGCATTTTTGCTTTTGCGATATATGATGTAAGCGAAAACAGTATTTTCCTTTGCCGAGATAAAATCGGAGTAAAACCGTTGTTTTATTATGAATACGACGGTGGAATTTTGTTTGCGTCAGAAATAAAGGCTCTGCTTGCAAGTAAGATTGTAAAACCGCAGATTGACGAAACAGGTCTATATGAAATTTTCTTCTTAGGCCCTGCCCGTACTCCGTCATGCGGCGTTTTTAAGGGAATTAAAGAATTAAAACCGGGTGAATCGGCACTTTATAAAAATCAAAAACTGACTAAAAAAAGTTACTTTACAATTCAGGCGAAAGAACACACGGACAGCGTTGAAGAAACTGTTGAAAAAACACGCTTTTTGCTTACCGACGCTATAAACCGTCAGCTTGTCAGCGATATGCCGCTCTGCTTTTTCCTGTCGGGCGGACTTGACAGCAGTATAATTGTAAAAACCGCCTCTCAATATTATAAGGAAAATAAGCTCGGCAAAATCAACACTTATTCGGTTGAATATCGTGACAATGAAAAATATTTTAAGAAAAGTCTGTTTCAGCCAAATGCCGATTTTGAATATATTTCACTTATGTCACGCAATGCTGACAGTCGGCACAGAGAAATTATACTTGATAACAAGGCGGTTGCCGACGCACTTTATGACAGTGTAATAGCAAGAGATTTGCCCGGTTATGTAGATGTTGACTCCTCGTTACTTTTGTTCTGCGGCGAAATCAAAAAAGATTATACCGTTGCGTTGTCGGGTGAATGTGCTGATGAACTTTTCGGCGGTTATCCGTGGTACCACAACAAAGAAATTTTATTCGAAGATAATTTTCCATGGTCAAAAAGTCAGGATGTCCGCTCCTCAATATTAAAAGACGGAATTTTGCCAAAGGGTGCAGAATATGTGCGGCAAAAATATCTTGATACAATTAACCTTGCCCCAAAACTGAAAACAGATTCAAAAACAGACGCACGAATGAGAGAGATGTTTTATCTTAATTTTTACTGGTTTATGCAATGTTTGCTTGAACGAAAAGACCGCTGTTCAATGTATAACGGACTTGAGGTGCGTGTACCGTTCTGCGACTACAGACTTGCGGAATATGCATACAATATGCCTTGGAAAATCAAAGCATATAATAACCGTGAAAAAGGAATTGTGCGAAAAGCCTTTGAGGATATTTTGCCCGAAGAAATTTGTTGGCGAAAGAAAAGTCCTTACCCTAAAACCCACAACCCGATATATTTTGACATCTGTAAAGAGCGAGTTATAAATATTCTGAAAAAGAAAAATCCACTTACCGAAATGCTAAGCAAAGAAGGTATAATGAATATAATCGAAAATCCCGACAGTATAACAACACCTTGGTACGGTCAGCTTATGCAAGCACCGCAAATACTTGCGTATATTATTGAACTTGATTATTGGTTTGAAAAATATAATGTTGAAATAGTTTAAATCTTGTGTTAAAATAGCGTAAGAATGTTCAAACGGGGTGATTGTTATAAGTACGGAAACATATAAAAGCATTGTCGGTTTCTTTAAAAGAAATAAGCCTTGCAATACCGTATTAAAATTATGCTATAACTTTCTCCCGCTTATAATGTTTGTATCGTATGGCATTCTTATTGTTTTTATGTTTTTTTCCGATATTAAAATTTTTGCAAGAATTACGCTGTCACCGCTTACAGTATTTGCAATAGTTACGTTTTTCAGAAAAATATTTAACAGACCTCGACCGTACGAAAAATTTGCTACTACATCTGTATTCGGTAAAAACAAGAAAGGCGAAAGTATGCCGAGCCGTCACACCGCCTGTGCCTTTATAATAGCAATGGCATTTATGTATGTAAGTATTCCGCTCGGAATTGCTTATCTTATAATCAGCACTTTGATTATGATTTCAAGAGTCCTTGCCGGGGTGCATTTTATAAGCGATGTCATAGCAGGTATGGCAATCTCACTTCTTTACGGCTATTTTTCATTTTTTATAATTTAAATAACAGAAAAGCAGTTGCAATCCAAATAAGATTACAACTGCTTTTATTATAAGTCTAATATATTAAATTATGGTTTAGCAGAGTGTCGGTCGGGCATTGAAATTTAGCTAACGCTAAATTATCCTACCAAAAGCAAAAAAGTTTACTCAATTTTTTCAAAAATTGCGGGTTTGGGCAACGCCCATAAAATCTTCCGATATAACAATTTATCAGGCGCAAACAGCCACGCTGTTTGCGTGCTTGCACATAGT
>ENA-UOIY01000093-UOIY01000093.1-human-gut-metagenome-genome-assembly--contig:-P114-NODE-93-length-147092-cov-12.992560_pt1 | contig 147092 bp, 131 predicted proteins | sample MGYA00242335_ERZ723882 | MGnify/ENA metagenome assembly ERZ723882 | reverse complement strand
AGCACGCGGCTGTTAACCGCGCTGTCGTAGGTTCGAGTCCTACTCGGGGAGTTTTAATTTAATATCTGGCCCCATGGTCAAGCGGTTAAGACATCGCCCTTTCACGGCGGTAACACGAGTTCGAATCTCGTTGGGGTCATTTATGGCGACATAGCCAAGTGGTAAGGCGTGGGTCTGCAACACCCTGATCACCAGTTCAAATCTGGTTGTCGCCTCTGAGGAATCATCGAAAGATGGTTCCTTTTTTTGTTTTACAAGAATTTTCGGAATTTTAACTGTTTGATTAGCTGTGAAGTAAGATGCGCTATCCGATTTTCACATCTTCTGCTATAATAGAATCATTCACGAAACGGCATTTTAAATAGCCGCGACAAAATTATTTTATAATATGGAGGAAGCGAAAATGGCAGAAAAATTACAGGAATACAGCCTGACCTGGGAAGTAACGGATGAGATGACGGCAAAGCGAATCGGAAGCGCAGGTTCCCAAATTTTGTCTACTCCGAATATGGTGGCCCTGATGGAGGCGGCAGCGTTGGAACTGGCGAAATCGTATCTGGAGGAAGGACAGACGACGGTCGGAGCGGAGATTCACTGCCGCCATCTGGCACCGACGCCGGTGGGAATGAAGGTAACAGCGACTGCAAAACTCCGCAGCATTGAGCGCCGGAAAATGTGGTTTGATATTGAAGTAAACGATGAGAAGGGCAAATGTGGCGAAGGGTCCCATCTGCGGATCATGGTAAATTCAAAGACGATGAGCGACAAGGCTGCGAGCAAGGCGGAATAAGGAGTATCAGGTTTAAGTATCATGCACGGAGTTTGCCGTTCTGGAATAAGGGGGAGCGGCAAAATCAGCTTGTGGTATGCCATGCGTGTGAATAGAGATAAAGAAAAGTTACTGGTCACGTGTGTGTGCAGCAACATAGAAAGAGAGGCAGCGGTGCGGACAGAAACGATAGGGTGGATCATTGGCATTTTGATTGCGGCAGCGCTTGTCAGGTGGATTTACCGCAAAATAAAGAGGAAAATGCGGCAGCTGGCGAGTACGCCGGAGATACAGGTGCTTCGGTATGTGGCAAAGCATTTATCGGAAGGTGATTTGACGCAGCCAGACGCATCCAAACCGCGTTCGCTGGCGGGAATGGACCGGCTGTGCCTGCCGCAGATTGCAAAAGATTTCCCGGAGTTTAACTGGAGCGAGTGGAAGGCTCAGATCGAGACAGAATTGAGAAAAAAACTGGAAAAAGAGTATCAGAAGATACATATCCACCGGACGGTCATCAGCCGCTATCAGAAGGAAAAAGGACTCTGCCGGATTTTGTGTGAGTCGGCGGTCGAGTATGAGAAAATGACTGAATATGAGAAAACGCCTGAGATGCAGTCAGAACTGCATTCGAATCTGATTCAGACGGTTTATGAGACGGAACTGGTATATGTCTATGAGGATGCGAAAACAGCAGGGGCAGCGGTTTCGCTTATCTGTCCAAACTGCGGTGCACCGATTCAGAAGCTGGGGTTGAAAAAGTGTGAATATTGTGGTTCCGTGCTGGAAGTCCAGAATAAGAAGGCGTGGAGACTGCTGGAGATGCGGGAAAAGTAAGCGGGTGAGATCCCGGAAGAAGACAGTGATGGAGAAAGAATAATCCCGGATAAATTGCAGAAGAGTTTTATATGGGGCAGGAGCTTCCTGATGGCTGCCGCGAAAGCGGACAACCATGCAGGTAGTTTCCTGCCATTTGTCTGTGCCCGGAACGGAGGGAGATTCCGGCGAAATGCCGACACCGACCTTTCCAGGCAAGACCGCTGTTTCAGTCTGAGACTTGTCGAACTGGCGATGGAAGTTTCAAGATTCAGATGGGAATGGAGCATTTATTCAGTTTCAACTGGATGTAAATTCATAACCAGCTTTTCTGGATGCCGTCTAATCCACCGTAATGCAATCAGGCAGATGGCAACGGAGATGAGAGATCCGATCGGCGCTGCGAGTCCCATCGGATACAGTGTTTCCGGGAAATAGCGGCAGGCGAGCCATGCGAGCGGGATGCGCGCTACCACGATCGAGATGCAGTTGTGCAGGAAGGACAGCCCGGACAGTCCGCAGGCGCAGAAGAAACCGCTGCAGCAGAAATGGATACCGGCGATCATGCAGTCCAGCACATAGCTCTTCATATACTGGGTTCCGAGCCGGACAACCTCTGCCTCATCAGTAAAGAGGGAGACGGCGGCACCGGCAGCAAACTGCATGGCAATTGCGATGATCAGCCCGAAAGAAAATGTGATGCAGATCGCGTAGCGCAGCGTCTGACGGGCACGCTCAGGTTTTCCGGCGCCCAGGTTTTGAGCGGAGAGGGCGGAAACCGTGGAGAGAAGCGAGGATGGAACCAGAAACAGGATTCCGATCAGCTTTTCAACGATTCCGACCGCCGCCGCATCATTTAATCCGCGCTGGTTGGCAAACATGGTAATAACCAGAAAAGAAACCTGTATAAAGCCGTCCTGAACTGCAACTGGGATTCCGACCTGCAGGATGGAGGTTATGGTAGTCTTATGTGGATGGAGGTCACGGAGACGAAAACCCGGAAACATCCGTTTTTTAATGATTACGATCAGGGCGATCAGGACACTGCACATCTGTGACAGGGTCGTGCCGAGCGCCGCGCCGGACGGACCGAGCGAAAACACGCCCATTAAAAGGTAATCAAGCGCAATATTGATAATACAGGCGATTGCAACGAAATACATCGGACTTTTGGAGTCGCCCATGCCGCGGAAAATAGAGCTGATGATATTGTAGGCGGTGATGAACGGGATGCCGGCAAAGCAGATCATCAGATATGCCGCGGTGCCGTTTACCGCTTCCTCCGGGACAGACAGCAGCCTGATAATGCCGTGAACCGCCGTCAGCAGAAGCCCGGTCAGAAGAATGGACAGACCTGCAAATAAGGAAATCGTGTTACCGATGCCGCGCGCCGCAAGCTTCCGGTCACCCGCGCCGACCGCGCGTCCGATGAGAACCGTTGCGCCCATCGCCAGACCAACGATCATAACCGTCAGCATATGCATGACCTGACTGCCGACCGAGACCGCCGTCGTCCCATCCACGCCTCCAAACTGCCCGATAATAAACAGATCCGCCATGCCGTAGAGTGTCTGCAAAAAATAAGATAACAAATATGGCAGGGAGAAATAGATAACTGTTTTCAGCACACTGCCGGAGGTGAGATTCTTTTCCATGAATAAATCCTCGTCTTTCTGGTAAAAATAGATGACTCTGCCGTCGGCCGTCAGAAAGAAAACGCCACAGAAATCATTTTCTGAGTATAGTTTATCAGAAATAACTATAATGTCTACAATAATTATAGAGTCAAGGGAAGAAAATCCTTGTTTTTAAGTAGGAAATTTGTGGTATAATATGAGCACTTAGCAAGGTGTTTTCGAGCTTAGTGCGAGTCATACCTAAATACTTAATGAAGCAGAGCCAAAGGCGATAGCTGAATTTAGTATTTATGGTATAATATGAGAAGGCAAATAAAACCCACTTTGATTTTACACAGGAGGTTTCATGAGTTTAGAGTTTAAAAAAATTGAAGTTAACAGTATCCAGGAGATGCTTCCGTTTTACGCGATGCGCCACAATATGACGTGCGACAGCGTATTTCTGGAGAGCTATGTCTGGAAAGATTATTATAATGTCCGTTATGCAATCTGGGAAAATAAGGCGCTTTTATGGCTGATGGAGAATGAAGGACGTTGTTTTTCCGCGATGCCGCTGTGCCGGGAGGAAGACCTGCCGGGGGCGTTTGCGGCGATTGAGGAGTATTTTAATGAAGAACTGGGATATCCGCTGGTTATCAATCTGGCGGATGAGTATGCAGTGAAATATTTAAATCTGCCGGAGGACAAATATCTGGTGGAAGAGCAGGTCGATTCGAGGGATTATCTCTACAACGGCGATGCGATGCGTTCCCTGGCGGGAAAGAAACTGCATAAGAAGAAAAACCGCGTCAACGCATTTAAGCGCGAATATGAGGGGCGCTATGAGTACCGCCGTCTGTGCTGTTCGGACAGCCACGATGTCTGGGTTTTTCTGGACCGCTGGAGACAGCAGAAGGGCGAGGAGGTCGAGGAACATCTCGATTATGAGGTAAAGGGCATTCACGATATTCTGAAAAACTGTTCAGAATTCAGTATCCACATGGGCGGCGTGTATATCGACGGTCAGATGGAGGCATTTACGATCGGAAGCTACAATCCGGTGGAACATATGGCTGTTATCCATATTGAGAAGGCAAACCCGGAGATCAACGGTCTGTACCAGTTTATCAACCAACAGTTCCTGATAGAGGAATTTCCTGAGGCTGAGTGGGTCAACCGCGAGGACGATATGGGCTTAGAGGGACTCCGGAAGGCGAAAATGACGTATTATCCGGCGGATTATGCACGCAAATATCTGGTAGAACAGCTGTTAAACGGCAGCAAGGGCTATCACTGGGCGGAGCAGATCGCCAATACGACGGCGGGAAGTGTGCTGACGTATCTGGATGCGGAGGATAAGGACGAGACGAAGCATCTCTGGCATATGTGTTTCCCGGAAGATTCGGAGAGTTTTATCGAGTATTATTATAAGGAAAAGACGAAGGATAACGAGATTCTGGTGAAAAAGGATAATGGACTTCTGATTTCGATGGTGCAGTACAATCCGTATGCGGTGAAGCTGCGTGGACGCCTCTGGAAGCTCGATTATCTGGTCGGAGTAGCAACCGAGGAGAGCCGCCGCCGCGAGGGACATTTCCGGGACGTATTTGTGAAAATGCTTCACGACGAGGAGGCAGCCGGAAAGCCGATCACGTATCTGGTTCCGGTCAACCCGGCTGTGTATGCGCCGATGGGATTTACCTTCATCGGAAATGTGGCATCCTATGAGCTGACCGAGGAGGCGAAAAAGACGCTGACGCGCACGGTGTGCCAGGATACTCCGGAGGACTGCGGGCGGGCTGCTGTCTATATGGAACAGTGGCTGGGCGCACGGTATGAGATGTATACGCGCCGGGATGCGGCGTATGTGAGCCGTCTCATCAAGGAGCTGGCTTCTGAAAATGGCACGTTGGAATTCCTGGAACAGGACGGCAGGCTGGTTGGCCTGGATGCCTACTGGGGCTGGGAAGTCCGTGAACACCGGCTTTTGTATGCGGAGGACGCATACACGGTCAAGACGGGCGAGAAGCCGTGGAATATGGCGCGCCTGACGAATATCGGGGCGCTGCTGGCGGCATTTGGCTTAAAACAGGCAGAGCAGCAGGGAGAAGAAAAACGTATGCTCACACTGGGCATCCGTATGAATGATTCGATTCTGGAAATGAACAACGGTGAGTTTGTCTGGACGATTGGGGAGACAGGTTCCAGCCTGAAGGCGCGGAAACCGGAGCCGGATACCTGCGGCTGCACGGAAAATGTTTCCATATGGCTGGAGACGAAGCCGGAAGAGCTGGTGAGCTGGCTGTTTGGCTGCCGGAAAGCGGAAGAAATCTGGGGCAGACAGCTTGAAAATAAGGGGCTGTCAGAGATTCTGGCACAGGTGGATACGGTGAACGGCGTGTATCTGGATGAGATCGTGTAGAGTGCGTGCTGTAATTGTATAGGATAGAGAATGTGCTGATTTTATGTAAACTAATAGCAACCGCTTTTATGTTTTCAGAAAAAGGAGAGGAGAGTGCGTCAGATGGGAGAGACAGACACATTAAAAAAATGGATTAATGAGTCAAATTATATTGTATTTTTTGGCGGGGCGGGTGTTTCGACCGAGAGCAATATCCCGGATTTTAGAAGCACGGACGGGCTGTACCATCAGGAGTATGACTATCCGCCGGAAACGATTTTAAGCCACAGCTTTTATATGAGAAAGCCAGAGGAATTTTACCGGTTTTACCGCAATAAGATGCTGTTCCCGAATGCAAAGCCGAACCGGGCGCATCTGGCGCTGGCGAAGCTGGAGCAGGAAGGAAAGCTGAAAGCGGTCATTACCCAGAATATCGACGGGCTGCACCAGGCAGCAGGCAGCAAAGAGGTGCTGGAGCTGCACGGATCGGTGCTCCGCAACCATTGTACGCGCTGCGGCAGGTTTTACGGATTGGATGATATTTTGAAGATGAAGGGCGTGCCGAAGTGCGGCTGCGGCGGCGTGATCAAGCCGGATGTCGTGCTGTATGAGGAAGGACTGGACAATGAGGTAATTGAGCGGTCAATTGCCCATATCCGCAAGGCAGATATGCTGATCATAGGCGGCACCTCGCTGGTGGTGTACCCGGCAGCGGGGCTGATTGATTATTATCATGGAAATAAACTGGTTCTGATCAATAAATCAGCGACCTCGCGCGATGGCCAGGCGGATCTGGTTATCAGCGACAGCATCGGGAAGGTGCTGGGGGACGCGGTCGGAGTATAAGGTAGTAACAGGGGAGAGAGGAAATGGTATACGAGGTTGGAGATATTGTAAAACTCAAAAAGCCGCACCCGTGCGGCAGCCATGAGTGGGAGATCCTGCGGGTCGGCGCGGATTTCCGTTTGAAATGTGCCGGCTGCGGGCATCAGGTGATGATGGCACGACCATTGGTAGAAAAGAGTACCAGAGGACTGAAAAAAGCGGGAGAGAAGTCCGAATAAGAGCGGCGGGTGGGCGTACAGATGCAGGCAGCTTCATGATATGGCAGTCAGTAAAAGAATGCAGCAAGAAGGGGCGGAAAGCCCGGAAAAAACGAGAAAATTCACATAGAAAATCTCGAAAAAGTGCTTGCCAAGCCGTTCCTTTTTTGGTATCATAGATATTCGGTAATATATAACACAAAAATCCTTACTCCCTGCTGGAGTCAGGGGGTCAGTGACCACAAGGAGGTAAGAAAGAGCATGAACAAATATGAATTAGCAGTTGTTCTTAGCGCAAAACTCGAGGACGAAGAGAGAGCCGCAGCGATGGAGAAAGTAACAGGTTACATCACACGTTTCGGCGGTACAGTAACTGACATTGATGAATGGGGCAAGAAGAGACTTGCTTACGAGATTCAGAAAATGAAAGAAGGATTCTACTACTTCGTACATTTCGAGTCTGATTCCGTATGCCCGAATGAGGTGGAGAACCACATCCGCATCATGGAGCCGGTTATCAGATACTTATGCGTAAGACAGGATGCGTAAGAGTAGATAAAGAAAGAGTGATCGTATGAATAAAGTAATTCTGATGGGCAGATTAACGAGAGATCCGGAAGTGAGATACTCTCAGGGCGAGAGAGCTATGGCAATCGCCAGATACACGCTGGCAGTAGACCGCAGAGGCCGCAGAGGCGGAAACGGAGACGACAGCGCACAGACAGCGGATTTCATTCCGTGTGTTGCATTTGACAGAGCAGGCGAATTCGCTGAGAAGTATTTTCATCAGGGAACCAAGCTCGTAGTAACCGGAAGAATTCAGACTGGCAGCTATACCAATCGTGACGGCCAGAAAGTATATACGACAGAAGTGATTGTAGAGGATCAGGAATTTGCAGAGAGCAAGAATGCGGCATCTGGCAACAGCGACGGCGGTTACCGTCCGGCAGAGCGCCCGGCTCCGTCCAGCGCAATCGGCGATGGATTCATGAATATTCCTGATGGAGTAGAAGACGAAGGCCTTCCGTTCAACTAGGTTCGGGAATCGGTCCCCCGGCGGACGGAGTGCGCGAGAGCGCCATCAGGCTGATGTGTGTGAAGGAGGAAAGACCAATGGCATTCAATAAAGGCGATAAAACAGACGCTTCCAAGATCAGAAGAGGCGGTATGCGTAGAAGAAAAAAAGTTTGTGTATTCTGCGGCGAGAAGAACGGCGAAATCGATTACAAAGATACAAATAAATTAAAGAGATACGTATCCGAGAGAGGAAAAATCCTTCCGAGACGTATCACTGGCAACTGTGCTAAACATCAGAGAGCTTTGACTGTAGCTATCAAGAGAGCAAGACATCTGTCCCTGATGCCGTATGTTTGCGAGTAATCCTTGTAAAATAAGGGTTTTTTAAGGGTAAAAGAAGATTTTTACTCAAATTTCACTCAATTATTAAGGATAAAAATGATTGGGATTCCATGTGAGAGATCATGTGGGATCCCTTTTTGTATAATAGGAAATTCCATGGAATTCCCTATTACACAAAAAGACAGATTTCGAAAATAAGTGCTTTACAAAAACGCTTTAGTATGCTAATATGGTAGCATATTAAAAAGCGAGACGGAAACCGGCAAAGGGAGAACGGTTTCCACTGTCTGAAAATGAGGAGGACACCAATTATGAAAAAGAGATTTGTGAGCGCAGCGCTGGCTGCAGTAATGGCACTTTCCATGACCGCATGTGGCAGCAGCAACAGCGCAGCAGAGACAACCGCAGCAGACACAGAGGCGGCTGAGAGCCAGGCAGAGGAAACCACCGCAGAAGAGGCGAAGACAACCGACGGCGGCACTCTGATTGTTGGTTTTGATCAGGATTTCCCACCGATGGGATTTGTAGGCGATGACGGCGAGTACACCGGATTTGACCTGGAGCTGGCACAGGAAGTTGCAAAACGTCTGGGTCTGGAATATAAGGCACAGCCGATTGCCTGGGATTCTAAAGATATGGAGCTTGAGTCCGGCAATATCGACTGCATCTGGAATGGATTTACGATGACGGGGCGTGAAGATGATTATACCTGGACTGAGCCGTACATGGCAAACCAGCAGGTATTTGTCGTAGCCAATGATTCGGATATCAACAGCCAGGCGGATCTGGCAGGCAAGATCGTAGAGGTTCAGGCAGATTCTTCCGCAGAGGCAGCTTTAAAAGAGGCACCGGAACTGACCGCTACTTTCAAGGAGCTTCTGACAACCGCTGATTACAACACCGCATTCATGGATCTGGAGCAGGGCGCCGTTGATGCCATTGCGATGGACGTAATCGTAGCTGGCTATCAGATTCAGCAGAGAAACGCTGATTTCAAGATTCTGGACGATTCCCTTTCTGAGGAAGAATACGGCGTAGGCTTCAAGAAGGGCAACACCGAGTTAAGAGATAAAGTTCAGAGCACTCTGGAAGAGATGGCAGAGGATGGAACCTTACAGGAAGTTTCTGAGAAATGGTTTAGCAAGGACGTAACTACCATCGGCAAATAGTAATTAATTGTTGATTGTAAAAACGAAACATTATTAAATAATAGGAATAGGGACGGCTGTGAATGATTTCATGGCAGTCCCCATTCGCGGTTTATGTGTTTAACTGTGAAGTCACAGCACATTCCGTTACCGGGCACGTATGCGTGAACAGTAACGAATCTACATTTTAGAAAGCAGGTATGGGATAATTATGAGTAAGATGACACTCCAGCAGATGATTACACAGCTTGCGGGTGGTATGGCAGTCAGCACACAGATTTTTGTGATCACACTGCTATTTTCACTTCCGTTAGGACTCGTGATCGCGTTCGGGCGTATGTCGAAGAACAAGCTGATCCAGACGATTGTAAAAGTATATATTTCGATTATGCGAGGCACGCCGCTGATGCTGCAGCTGATGGTGGTGTATTTTGGACCGTATTATCTGTTCCGCATCAAAGTCGGCAGCAGTTACCGTCTGTGGGCTACCTTCATCGGTTTTGTCATTAACTATGCGGCATATTTTGCCGAGATTTACCGCAGCGGCATCCAGTCGATGCCGGTCGGACAGTATGAGGCAGCGGAGATTCTGGGTTATGGAAAGGCACAGACCTTCTTCAAGATCATCCTGCCGCAGGTAATCAAGCGGATTCTTCCGTCGGTGACGAATGAGGTCATCACGCTGGTAAAAGATACGTCTCTGGCGTTTACATTGAGCGTGGCGGAGATGTTCTCAATCGCCAAGGCGCTGGCGGCATCCCAGACGAATATGATGCCGTTTGTGGCAGCAGCCGTCTTTTACTATATTTTCAATCTGGTTGTGGCAGTTGCAATGGAATGGATTGAGAAAAAGCTGGATTATTACCGATAGAAGCGGGAGGAATGTGAAAAATGAACCTGTTAGAATTAAATCATGTGGAAAAATCATTCGGCGATCTGTCGGTTTTAAAGGATATTTCACTGAGTGTGAGCGAGGGCGAGATCGTGTCCATCATCGGACCGTCCGGCTCGGGTAAATCGACGCTTCTGCGCTGCGCGACGATGCTGGAGACGATGGACCACGGCGAGATCGTATATTTAGGAAAGAGAGCAGCCTGGACGGGCGCGGATGGCAAGGTCAGCTATGCGGACAAGAAGGACATGAAGGAGATCCGCAGCCAGTACGGTCTGGTATTCCAGAATTTTAACCTGTTTCCGCACTATTCTGTGCTGAAAAATATCACAGACGCGCCGATCCATGTGCAGAAGCGCGACAAGGAGACGGTTTATAAAGAGGCGCGCGAGCTTCTGAAAAAAATGGGGCTGGAGGATAAGGAGGACTATTATCCGTACCAGCTCTCCGGCGGTCAGTGCCAGCGTGTGGCGATCGCCCGTGCATTGGCACTGAATCCGAAGATTCTGTTTTTCGACGAGCCGACCTCCGCACTGGATCCGGAGCTGACGGGAGAAGTATTGAAGGTTATTAAGTCGTTAGCGGATCTGCACATCGCGATGGTGATTGTTACCCATGAGATGGCGTTTGCGAAAGATATTTCCCACCGCGTGATCTTCATGGCAGACGGACTCATCGTCGAGGAGGGCGCGCCGGAGAAGGTGTTTGCTTCGGATAATGAGAGAACGAAGAGCTTTTTGGGACGGTATGGGAAGATTCTGTAAGAAATAATTAGGAAAATGGAAGATGGGCGTTGCTGGTTTTGGAGTGGAAAATCGGCGACGTCCGTTTTTTATGGGGAAGCATTTTATGGGGAAGCATATAAGTGTTATTTGCAATTTTACAGTAAATGTGATACGCTTTTATCAAGTATTCCGATTTGCGAGGCAGTAGATACCTTTCAAAAAGGAATGGAACAGAAATAATCGAGTGTTCCGGCGATGCTGGAAGTGGTGAAAAGCGATGCTGACGTTTGAGACGGGTCTTGAAGGAAAGGGGAGCGGTTCATGGAGATTCGTATACCCTTTTTGAGATGGATGGAGTCCGCGTCTGCGCGGGCTCTTTTTGATCCATTTGCTCTATAGAAAGGCGGGGCTGGAAAAGTGGTGCCTGTGGATGGAAGATTTTGCAGGACAGGATCGCAGCATGGTTTTTAGCAGAGATATTTGAAATGGTATCTGTTGGAGAGAAAAATTTGGACAGATAAACAGGAAGATATGAGGGAAAAACATGGAGACAGAATCAAGAGTTGCCGTGATCGGTATTGTGGTCGATCAGACGGGAGATACGGAAGAGTTGAATAAGGTGCTGCATCAGTACGGGCAGTATATCGTAGGGCGGATGGGGATTCCTTACCACAAACGGAACGTGAATATTATCAGCGTCGTGATTGACGCGCCGGGTGATGTGATCAGTGCGCTGTCCGGGAAGCTGGGGATGCTGCGGGGGATTTCTTCGAAGGCGCTGTATTCGAAGGCGCCGGAAGCACAGGAATGAAAACGAGGTGACGGAATGGCAGATTTTACACGCGCGGGGCTTCGACCGTCTGACTGGTGGCGGGAGGCGGTCCGTCCAGGCGCTGAACAGATAGAAACGATTACAGAATTAAAGAGATTGATTGACCGTCTGGAAGCGGGGGAGTCCCTGACGGAGGATGAGTGGGTCAGTCTGATCGAGGAACGTTCACCGGAGCTGGCGGACTACCTCTTTGAAAAAGCGCGCTGCATCCGGGAAAGAGAGTACGGAAAAGCGGTGTATGTGCGGGGACTCATTGAGTGCAGCAATTATTGCAAAAACGACTGTCTTTATTGCGGCATCCGAAGGAGCAACCGAAATGCAAGCCGGTACCGCCTGAGTCGGGAGGAGATTCTTTCCTGCTGTGAGAATGGTTATCAGCTGGGATTCCGCACCTTTGTTTTGCAGGGCGGTGAGGATCCGGCGATGACGGACGACCGGGTGATGGAGATGGTGCAGGCGATCCGGGCAGGATTTCCAGATTGTGCGATTACTTTGTCGCTCGGAGAAAAGAAGTATGATACGTTGAAACGCTGGAAAGAGGCAGGGGCGGACCGGTATCTGCTGCGCCATGAGACGGCGGACGCGTGCCATTACGCGAGCCTGCATCCGGCAGAAATGTCATTTGAACACCGGGTGCAGTGCCTGCGTGATTTAAAGGCGCTTGGTTATCAGACCGGATGCGGTTTTATGGTCGGTTCGCCGCACCAGACGGCGCGCTGTCTGGCGAGAGATATGCGTTTTATCGAAGAACTGGATCCGGAAATGGTGGGAATCGGTCCGTTTATTCCGCAGCACGACACTCCGTTTGGCGGGGAGGCGGCAGGAACGTTGGAAGAGACACTGTTTCTTTTAGGGCTGCTTCGCCTGCTGAAGCCGAAAGTGCTGCTTCCGGCGACGACAGCGCTCGGAACGATTCATCCGATGGGACGCGAACTGGGGATTCTGGCAGGCGGAAACGTCGTGATGCCGAACCTGTCTCCGGTCGGGGTGCGCGCCAAATATATGCTCTATGACAATAAAATCTGCACGGGAGACGAGGCGGCGGAGTGCATCAACTGCATGAAGAGGCGCATGGAAAGCATCGGGTACGAGGTAGTCATCGACCGGGGAGATTATAAGGGGTAAAAAGCCTGCGATTTGGTTTGTTGGCATCGAAAGATGCTTACAGATAAATAAGCTGACGGGGAAGGACGCGATGGACGGCTGATCATGCTGGCATTTTTGAAATTGAAAATTCCGGAGGAAAACATGACAGCTATCATCCTGACCTGTAAGAAAAGGAGAAGAAACTATGAGTTACAATTACAACCCATCATCCCAAAAGGCAGAGGAATTTATCAACCATGAGGAAATTTTAGAGACTCTTTCCTATGCCGAGAAGAACAAAAACAACGTGGAACTGATTGACCAGATTCTGGCGAAGGCGCGGCTTCGAAAAGGGCTGAGCCACCGCGAGGCGGCAGTGCTTCTTGACTGCGAGATCCCGGAAAAGGTGGAGGAGATCTTTGAGCTGGCGCGCCAGATCAAGCAGGATTTCTACGGAAACCGGATCGTCATGTTTGCGCCGCTGTATCTGTCGAATTACTGCGTGAATGGCTGCGTGTACTGTCCATACCACATGAAAAACAAGCACATTGCCAGAAAGAAGCTGACGCAGGAGGAAATCCGCCGGGAGGTAATTGCGCTTCAGGATATGGGACATAAACGTCTGGCGCTGGAGACGGGCGAGGATCCGGTCAACAATCCGATTGAATATGTGCTGGACAGTATCAAGACAATTTACAGTATCAAGCATAAAAACGGGGCGATCCGCCGGGTCAATGTCAATATTGCTGCGACGACGGTGGAGAATTACCGGAAGCTGAAAGAGGCGGGAATCGGAACGTACATCCTGTTCCAGGAGACGTACCATAAGGAGAGCTATGAGCGCCTGCATCCGACGGGACCAAAGCACAATTACTGTTATCACACGGAGGCGATGGACCGCGCGATGGAGGGCGGTATCGACGATGTAGGAATCGGCGTTTTATTTGGTCTGGAGTTGTACCGGTATGAATTTGCAGGACTTTTGATGCACGCGGAACATCTGGAGGCAGTTTTTGGTGTTGGTCCGCACACCATCAGTGTGCCGCGCATCCGCCGGGCGGACGATATCGACCCATCGACCTTTGACAACGGCATCAGCGACGATATTTTTGAGAAGATCGTAGCCTGCATCCGGGTGGCAGTTCCGTACACGGGCATGATTATCTCAACGAGAGAGAGCAAAGCCTGTCGGGAGCGGGTGCTGCGGCTGGGCGTATCGCAGATCAGCGGCGGTTCCCACACCAGTGTCGGCGGATATGCAGAGGAAGAGCCGGAGGAGGAAAATTCGGCGCAGTTCGATGTGAGCGACAACCGGACACTCGATCAGGTGGTCCGCTGGCTGATGGAATTAGGCTATATCCCAAGCTTCTGTACGGCGTGCTACCGGGAAGGACGGACGGGTGACCGCTTTATGAGCCTGTGCAAGAGCGGGCAGATTCAGAACTGTTGTCATCCGAATGCGCTGATGACGCTCAAGGAGTATCTGGAGGATTATGCGGCGCCGGGGACGAAAGAGATTGGAGAGAAGCTGATTCAGGCGGAGATCGGTTCGATTCCGAAAGAAAAAGTGCAGGAGATCGTGAGGAAAAATCTGGTTGAAATTGAAAAGGGGCAGCGGGATTTCAGGTTTTAGCTAAATCAGGAGGATCAAAATGGGAATGAATGAGACGCCGTCCGGCGAGCGGGTACATATCGCGTTTTTTGGACGGAGAAATGCGGGAAAATCGAGTCTGGTCAATGCGGTGACCGGGCAGGAGCTGGCGATCGTGTCGGACATCCGGGGAACGACGACCGATCCGGTCTATAAATCGATGGAGCTTCTGCCGCTCGGTCCGGTGGTTATCATCGACACGCCTGGAATCGACGATGAGGGCGAGCTGGGCTTAAAGAGAGTTGGCAAGACTCGTCAAGTCTTAAATAAGGCGGATCTGGCAGTCCTGGTGGTGGATGCGGTGGAAGGAATCAGCAGCTGGGAAGAAGAGATGATCCGACTGTTTGAGAAGAAGGAAATCCCGTATCTGGTGGTTTACAATAAGATGGATTTGCTGACGGGAAAATCGGAACAGGAACCGGTTGTGGAACATACCGCCTATGTGAGTGCCCGGACGAGAGAAGGAATCCAGCAGTTAAAAGAGCAAATGGCACATCTTACGTCACAGGAGACGGATGAAAAACGGCTGGCTGCTGATCTAGTAAAACCGTTTGATACGGTAATTCTGGTTGTTCCGATTGACAAGGCGGCGCCGAAGGGGCGGCTGATTCTGCCGCAGCAGCAGGTCATCCGGGATCTGCTGGACATCGGTGCGATGCCGTTTGTCTGCCGGGAAAGTGAACTTTCGGAGACGTTTGCAAAATTGAAAGAAGCTCCGGCATTGGTAATCACGGACAGCCAGGTATTTCCGCTGGTAGACCGGCTGACGCCGCCGCAGGTGCGTCTGACTTCCTTTTCCATTTTGTTTGCGCGGTATAAGGGGGATCTGAAACAGGCAGCGGAGGGCGCCAAAGCGCTGGAAATGATACAGGACGGAGATCCGATTCTTATTTCTGAGGGCTGTACACATCATCGCCAGTGCGGTGACATCGGCACGGAGAAGCTGCCGGACTGGATCCGCCAGTACACGGGAAAAGCGCCGGAGTTTCATTTTACATCGGGGACGGAATTTCCAGAGGATGTGTCCGGTTATAAGCTGATCGTTCATTGCGGCGGCTGTATGCTGAATGCGCGGGAGATGAAGAGCCGTCTTCGCAGCGCTGCCGATCAGGAGATCCCGATGACCAATTATGGGATTTTGATTGCCTATATGAAGGGAATTTTGAAACGGAGCATGGGGGCACTGGAGCCGATCAGGTAGGAAATTTAGAAATAAAGGCGGATAAAGTTGCTGGACGATGGAAATGCTTGTCGGACAGCAGCTTTTTTCATAGGAAATTGCGACCTATGAAAAAACGCTCCGCGAGGATGCGCACTCGCGTGAAGCAGTTTTTAGATTTCGCAGATGTCAGAATGTAAACTATATTAATCTGACGTGTTGACATTTAAAAATCAACGGTTTATAATAGCGAAAGTTAGCTAAATGAGAAAAATAGGATATTTTTTAAGTTGGACCGAAGGATAACCAAAAAAAGTGTTTTGATTTTGATAAGGAGTAGAAGATATGAGTTTACAACTGGCAGAAGAGATTATAAAGGGACGCCGTCTGAAACGGGGCGAGGATTTAAGCTTTTTATTGAGTGAGGATCTGGATGAGCTTTGTGCGGGAGCTGATAAAATCCGGAAGGAGCTCTGCGGAAACCATGTGGATCTGTGTTCTATCATTAATGGACGAAGCGGACGCTGCGGCGAGGACTGCAAGTTTTGCGCGCAGTCAGCCTGTCATCATACGAAGGTGGAAGAATATCCATTTCTGGAGCCAGAGGAGATTCTGGAGGACTGCAAGCGTCATGAGGCGAAGAAAGTACATCGTTACTCCATCGTGACGGCGGGGCGTGCGTTGACGGGAGCGGAAATGGAGAAGGCGCTTCGGGCATACCGCGCTATGAAGAAGGAATGCAAGGTAGAGCTCTGCGCCTCCCACGGACTTCTGTCACAGGAAGATTTCAACCGTCTGAAAGAGGCGGGCGTGGGACGGTATCATGCCAATATTGAGACTTCCCGGAGAAATTTCCCGAATATCTGTACAACACATACATTTGAGGACAAGCTGGAGGTCATCCGGCGCGCGCAGGCGGCAGGACTTTCCGTCTGTTCCGGCGGCATCATCGGCATGGGAGAAACCTGGGAAGACCGGATCGACATGGCGATCACGCTGAGCGAGCTCGGGATCAAGTCAATTCCGATCAATATCCTGCGTCCGATTCCGGGCACGCCGCTGGAACATCAGGCAGCGCTTTCGGAGGATGAGATTTTGCGGACGATTGCCATTTTCCGTTATATCAATCCGACCGCGATGGTCCGTCTGGCAGCAGGACGAAATTCAATGGAACATTCCGGCGAACAGGCATTCCGTTCCGGCGCAAACGCAGCCATCACCGGAGATATGCTGACAACCTCCGGAAACCGCATCAGCGAGGACCAGGAGATGCTGGCGGCGATGGGATTCACATTATAAAAAAGGGGTATCCATATCATGAGTAAAACACTTTCCGCAGAAGCGGAGCACAAACCTTACTTTACAACCAAACGGATGGCGCTGATTGGCGTGATGACGGCGGTAACCTGTATTCTGGGACCGTTCTCGATTCCGCTTCCATTCAGCCCGGTTCCGATTTCCTTTACAAATCTTGCCATTTATCTGGCAGCATATGTGCTGGGAATGAAAGCCTGCACGGTGAGTTACCTGATTTATATGCTGCTTGGCATGGTGGGCGTTCCGGTATTTTCCGGATTTACGGCAGGAGTCGGTAAGCTGGCAGGACCGACCGGCGGCTATCTCGTCGGATTTATCCTGATGGCGCTGATTGTTGGATTTTTCGTGGATCATTTTCCGGGCAAAGTAGCTCTGCATATCGTTGGCATGGTACTGGGACTGGCGATTTGCTATATTTTCGGAACGGTATGGCTGGCAGGTCAGCTTAACATGACCTTTGTAGCCGGACTGGGTGTGGGCGTTATCCCGTATCTGCCGGGCGATGCAGTCAAAATCATTTTCACAGCTTTGATCGGACCGAAGCTGCGCCGCGAAATTTACCGGTTAGGAGAGTAAAAAGCGTCTGGCTGTAAAAATGACTGTTTAGATAAAATGATATTTAAAATGAAGGACAGATGGGTGAAAGTGGAATACATAAAACGCTTTCATCCATCTTTTTTTGTTGAAGAAGTTGGTTCACATTTTATAGAAACTAAGAAGAAAAGAAAAAATAAAGGTAAAAGAAAACAGAAATAATCACATATATGGAATAAAATACAGAAAAATAAGAAGTGAGTGTGACTAAACTTGAACAATTTCGGAGCGTGTGTTATACTAAAGACAGAAAAAAGAGGGAGATTCCGGAGGAACAGGGAGGAGGCAGTTGTATGGAGAAAAAGATTATCACTATCAGTCGTGAATATGGAAGCGGAGGTCGTCAGATTGGTCTGACTGCCGCTAAAAAACTGGGAATGGAATTTTATGATAAGGAATTGATCGATGCTGCTGCGAAGGAGATCGGTTTTCCAGCGGAAATTATTGCGGATCGTGAGCAGCGCCTGACAAACAGCCTGCTTTACAATTTCGCGATGGGAACTTTGTATGGACTTTCCTATCCGAAGGAGCCGAAGCTCAGTGAACTGCCATTGACAGAGCAGATCTATGTGGCGCAGAAGAAGGCGATCGAGGAGGCGGCAAAGCGTGGAAGCTGCGTATTTATCGGAAGATGTGCTGATTATATTCTGAGAAGCCGTCCGGATGTACTGCGTGTCTTTGTTTATGCGGATCGTGATATCCGGCTCCGCCGCGCGATTGACGAATATGGGGATCTGGAAGAGCATATCGATGAATTTATGCACCAGACCGACAAACGCCGCCGGATCTACTATGAAAACTATACGAATCAGCGCTGGGGTGACAGAGAAAACTATGATCTGATGCTGAACAGCGGAGATTTGGGAATTGAGAAGTGCGTGGAGTTGATTTGCCAGGCGGTGAAGTAAGGGATAACGAAACAATTATAATTTTAAGTAAAAATAACCGCTCAAGTTTTGCTAGAACCTGGGCGGTTATTTTTATGTCCTATCTAAGATTCCACCCATGAAACAACGGTCCATTTCCATTTCCAAGATTTAATCCGAATGCTAATGCCCCACTTAAATAGGAACGTGCATCACGAATACTCTGCTCCAGAGAACGTCCGGCGGCGAGACCGCAGGCGATTGCGGATGAGAGTGTGCAGCCAGTTCCATGGTTGTTTTGATTCTCGATCCGGGGACTGGAAAACCAGAGTGGAGTCTGGTCTGGCTGACAAAGAACATCACAGACGGTATTTGGCAGATTTTCCCGGTGTCCGCCTTTTAAAAGAACCGCGGTGTGAAATTGACGGGACAGCCGGGTGGCGGCAGCTTCTATGCCTGCGTCATCGTCCAATGTATGCGTCTGCATTTGAAGCAAAAATTCAGCCTCCGGCAGATTCGGTGTCAAAAGTGTGGCGCGCGGAAACAAAAGCTCCTGGGAGGCGGCGATGGCGTCCGGAGCTGCCAGAGGGCGTCCGCTGGTGGAGATAAGCACTGGATCGAGTACCACCGGGATATCGGGATAGGCGCTTAGTTTTTCTGCGACAACCTGAACGGCAGTTTTGTTTCCCAGCATTCCGATCTTGATCGCTTGCGGAGTTAAATCTGAAAGAACCGAATCCAGCTGTGCCGCTAATATTTCCGGGGAGGCAGGCGAGACAGCCTGCACGCCGAGCGTATTCTGAGCGGTAATCGCAGTGATAACACTGGTTCCATAGAGCCCCAGAGCGGTGATGGTCTTTAAATCTGCCTGTATTCCTGCGCCGCCTCCGCTGTCCGAACCGGCGATGGTGAGTACTGTGGGGATAACGCGGTGGTTTTTATGAATGCACTCTCGCAGCTCCCGGACCGCAGCCCCGATATCGGGCTGTCCGAAAATCCCGGATATAATCGCAGCTCCTGCGATGCCGGTTCCAGCCAGGGTGGAAAGATTGGAAACGTTGATTCCTCCGATGGCGACAACCGGAATGGAGACGGACTGGCAGATGGCGGTCAGAGTCTCACGGGACATCGGGATGGCCTCTGTTTTGGTTGGACTTGGAAATACAGCGCCGGAACCGAGATAATCGGCTCCGGCTTTTTCTGCTTCCAGGGCCTGGGCAACGGTTTTGGCGGTTACGCCGAGAATCTTGTCCGGTCCCAGCTTGGCGCGCACCTCGCGGGCGGGCAGGTCACTTTGACCGATATGGATGCCGTCGGCACCGCTGTTTATGGCGACGTAGAGGCTGTCATTGATAATCAGAGGAACGTGATAGCGCTCGGTGAGTTTGCGGATGGAAAGCGCCTCCCGCAGAAAATCTTCCTCGGACAGATATTTTTCACGGAGCTGCAGCATCGTGATTCCGGCATCCAGCGCCTCGCGCACCTGTTCCTCCAGCGGACGCATGCCGGGGCGGTGTGGCATTGTGATCGCATATAAAAGGCAGTTATTTCGTTGGAATTTCAATTTTTTGACCTCCTTGCAGCTGTTCGCCGGTCATCAGGCTGACAGCATCCATGAAATAGGTGTGGAAACTTCCAAGACCGGTGCCGTTTGCACGCATCTGTGCTGTGGCGTTCTCACCGCATAACCCGATTTCAGTGACGGCACAGACGGCAGGATAGAAATAAGATTTAGAAGCCGCTGCAAATGCCGCCAGCAGCCCATCCATCATGCATCCGCTTCCGGTAATCTGCGCCAGCTCCGGACAGCCGTTGTGGATGCGGGCGGTTTTAGAACCGCAGACAACCAGATCGCAGGGACCCGTACAGACGATAACAGCCCGCAGACGTTTAGAGAGAAAACGGGCGATACGGGTGTCTGTGCGGAGACGTTCTGAAATAGAGTTGGAACTTGCGTGTGCGTCTGGCATTTGCATAGAAACTGCGTCCACCCCGTGCTGTTCCTTCTCCACCGGATATCCAAACAAATTCGCCAGCGTCCGGATTTCAGATGAATTTCCCCGCACGATGGAGACGGAGATGTGCGACAGAATCCGGCAGGCGGCGTGTCTGCGGTGGGCGGACACACCGATGCCGACCGGATCGAATATAATCGGAATCCCCTTCCGGTTAGCAGCCTGACCTGCGCGGATCATGGCAGTGACGGAGCCGATTTTTAAGGTTCCCAGATTGAGCACCAGTCCGTCGCTGGCAGAGGCAGTTGAGGCTGTCTCTGCCGGATGATCGGTCATGACTGGGGAGGCGCCCGCGGCGAGGAGCAGGTTGGCAACATCGCCTGCAGTCACATAATTGGTGATACAGTGGATGAGCGGCGCGGTTTTTCGTACCCGCTCTGGATAATAAGCGAGTGCCCTGGATAAACAGGCAGCCTGGTCTGGCATCGTGAGCGCCTCCTTTTACTGTGCGTCGAGCAGGCGTTTTAAGTAGGAAAACAGCCCGATGCGGCGCATAAATTCAATCAGCAGAAATGCAATGGCGGTTCCGCAGGCGGTACTCATCAGGAATGGGAGAACGTAGAAGAATAAGGCAACATCCTTTCCCATCAGAAGGACAGCAACCGGGTAGCAGAGCGTACCGCCGATGATGCCGGTTCCGACTACTTCACCGAGGTAAGCGAGCAGGAAACGTCCGGTTTTCTGGAATAAATAAGCGCCCAGAAAAGCGCCAACCATACTTCCAGGAAAAGCAAGCAGACTGCCGGTTCCCAGAATATTTCGGATGAGAGAGACACAAAATGCCATCGAAACGCCATAAACCGGTCCTAAAAAGACGCCGGCGAGGACGTTGACAAGGTGCTGGATCGGAAAACATTTGGATGCACCGATCGGAATGGAAAAGCCGGATAAAGCGACAGTTAAGGCAACCAGCATGCCAGCCAGAGCTGTTTTTTTGATGGAAAAAGTCTGCGCTGATGCAGTGGATGCAGATACAGTTGAGTGATTCATGGAAAAACCTCCTAATTAGTTATGTAAAGATTACTCATCGAAAATTGAAACAATCTCCCCCGAAAGGATCCGGTTCATGTTTTTGACGGCGCAGAAATTGCCGCACATGGAGCAGGTATCTTCTTTTTCCGGTTTTGATTCTGCGCGGTAGCGGCGGGCTTTCTCCGGGTCGATGGCGAGGGAAAACTGCTCTTCCCAGTCAAGCCGGGCGCGTGCCTGCGCCATTTTGCGATCCCATTCTTTTGCCCCTGGAATACCTTTTGCGATGTCGGCGGCGTGGGCGGCGATACGGGAGGCGATGATACCTTCTTTGACGTCGTCACGGTTCGGCAGGCGAAGGTGCTCTGCCGGGGTCACGTAGCAGAGGAAGGAAGCACCGGCGGATGCTGCGATTGCGCCTCCGATGGCAGCCGTGATATGGTCGTAGCCCGGCGCAACGTCCGTCACCAGCGGACCGAGCACGTAGAACGGGGCGCCCTTGCAGACGGACTGCTGAATTTTCATATTGGCCGCGATCTGGTCGAGCGGCATATGTCCCGGACCTTCGATCATGACCTGGACATTTTTCTCCCAGGCGCGGCGGGTCAGCTCACCGAGTGTCAGAAGCTCTTCCAGCTGTGATACGTCGGTTGCGTCCTCCAGACAGCCCGGGCGGCAGGCGTCGCCGAGACTCAAGGTCACGTCGTATTCCTGACAGATATCGAGCAGGCGGTCAAAATGCTCATAGAATGGGTTCTCCTGTCCGGTCATTTCCATCCATGCAAAGATAATGGAACCGCCGCGGGAGACGATGTTGGTCAGGCGTTTCATTTTTTTGAAGCGCTCGGCGGTGTTTTTATTGATTCCTACATGGATAGTCAGAAAATCAACGCCGTCTTTTGCGTGCATTTCCGCGATCTGCAGCCATTCTTCCGATGTGATTTCACGCAGTGGCTTGTGGTAATAAACCACAGCGTCATAGATCGGCACGGTTCCGATGATGGCCGGGCACTCGGCTGTCAGCTTGCGGCGGAACTTCTGGGTATCGCCGAAGGAGCTTAAATCCATGATAGATTCTGCGCCCATGGCAACCGCGTCATTGACCTTCTGAAGCTCCATGTCAAGGTCGTTTAAATCGCGGGAGGTTCCGAGGTTGACGTTGATTTTTGTGCGGAGTGCGGAGCCAATTCCGTTCGGATCCAGGCAGGTGTGACATTTATTTGCCGGGATCACGACCTGTCCGGCAGCAACCAGTTTGACCAGCTTTTCTGGTTCCATCTGCTCTTTTTTGGCAACCGCCAGAAGCTCCTTCGTCAGGATTCCCTTGCGGGCGGCATCCATCTGTGTGGTGTAGTTCATGCGTAGTCCTCCTTTTTCGGAGGGAAGTGAGCGGAATCTAAAATGGGAATTTGAAGAAGAGAGTTCCTTTTCCTGAAAGAAAGGGGATACAGTAAAACCATATGTATGATCCATTTCGTAAAAGATATATGAGCGCAGGTAAAATAAAAAACCTGCACCGCGCAGGTACAGGTCAGACAAGGTATATTTGCTGAAACATTCGGATAGATTTATCGATTGTTTTTCATGTCATCGCGTATATTCCCTACGTTGGCATTACCCAAATCAGGTTATAAAGGTCGAAGTTGGATGACTTCCTCTCAGCCCGCTCACGAGCTCCCTCATTCATTTGTGGCAAGTGTAGCACGGCGGCTCTGGTTTGTCAATGGGGGGATTGTCTGGACGAATCCCCCTCACTATGCTATAATAAGGGGCATCAAGTCATTTTGGTTGCTTTATCGTTACTGCTCATGGCAGGTATTTTGAAAACCGGCACATGGACAGCAACATTGTATGCACGGGAGAATGAGATGAAGGAAAATATGAAAATACGAGGTCAGCTGCGGACGTATCTGCAGTGGCCGATCATACTGTCGGTATTCCTGTTGGCGGCGAACCTGGCAGTTGGGATCGTGAGCCCGGCTGCCGGTCTTGTGATGTCCGGATTTACGGTTATATATGTGCTGGTGGCACTCTGGCTGTTCATGTACCGGAGAAAACGTCTGATGGGCGGACTGGTGGAGTTTTCGGCGGAGTATGCGTGGGTGCAGAAACAGCTCCTCTATGAGATGGCGGTGCCGTATGCCATCGCGGACACAGAGGGACATTTCCTCTGGTTGAACCACTCCTTTTCGGAGATCGTCGGGGAAGATAAAAACTGCCGTAAGAATATCGCGGCGGTCTTTCCGGAACTGACACGGGAAGTTTTGGATGAGATGGACGAAAAAACGAGCGTTCATTCTTCATTTGACGGCAGATTTTACCGGATCGATATCCAGCAGGTGGCGCTGAGCGAGACGGAAGGTATGAAGCTTGGCGCGGTGGACGAGGACAGCGGTGAGATGCTTTTAGTGCTGTATCTCTGCGATGAGACGGAGATTCTGCGCTGCAAGCAGCAGATCAACAACCAGCGTCTGGTGGCGGGACTTATTTATCTCGACAACTACGACGAGGCGCTGGAGAGTGTCGAGGAGGTACGCCGTTCCCTACTGGTTGCCCTGATTGACCGGAAAATTACGAAGTATTTCATGGCGATGGAAGGTATCGTCAAGAAGCTGGAAAATGACAAGTACCTGTTTGTGATCAAACAGCAGTACACGAAAGAAATTCAGGAGAGCCGCTTTTCGATCCTGGAGGATGTCAAGACGGTTAATATCGGAAATGATATGGCTGTCACGCTGAGTATCGGTATGGGTATGAACGGCGACAGCTACATCCGCAACTATGAGTATGCGAGAACGGCGATTGATATGGCGCTGGGACGCGGCGGCGATCAGGCGGTCGTCAAGGATGGCACGAAGATCCGCTACTACGGCGGCAAATCGCAGCAGCTGGAAAAAACGACCCGTGTCAAGGCACGTGTCAAAGCGCATGCGATGCGCGAGCTGATGGATACGAAGGATAAGATGCTGATCATGGGACACAAGATCGGCGATACGGATTCCTTTGGCGCGGCGATTGGTATCTGGCGGATTGCGACCTCTTTTAATAAAAAGGCGCGGATCGTCATCAATGGAGTCAATTCTTCCGTGAAACCGATGATGGCGCGGTTTGAAAACAGCTCCGATTACCCGGAGGATCTGTTCTTAACCGGCGAGGAAGCGGCGGAGTGGGCGGATTCCAACACGATGTTAGTTGTGGTTGATGTCAACCGCCCGAGTATCACGGAGGCACCGGAACTGCTCAAGCAGATCAAAACGATCGTGGTGCTTGACCATCACCGCCAGAGCAGCGAGATCATCGACAATGCGGTGTTATCTTATGTCGAGCCGTATGCGTCTTCGGCGTGTGAGATGGTAGCCGAGGTATTGCAGTACATCGGCGACGACGGCATCAAGATCAAGCCGGCGGAGGCGGATGCGATGTACGCCGGTATCGTGATTGACACAAACAATTTCATGAACCAGGCAGGTGTCCGCACCTTCGAGGCGGCGGCGTTCCTGCGTAGAAACGGCGCGGATGTCGTGCGTGTGAGAAAGCTGTTCCGCGACCGGCTGGAGGACTACCGGGCGAGAGCTGAGGCGATCCAGAAAGCAGAGATTTATCACGGTGCATTTGCGATTTCCGTGTGTCCGTCCGAAGGACTTGAAAGTCCTACCGTGGTTGGCGCACAGGCGGCAAATGAGCTTCTGGATATTGTAGGCATCAAGGCGTCATTTATCCTGACGCAGATGGGCGACACGATCTATTTCAGCGCGCGTTCGATCGATGAGATCAACGTGCAGATTATCATGGAGCGCTTGGGCGGCGGCGGACACCGCACGATTGCGGGCGCACAGCTTAAGGGTGCGACGATCGATGAAGCCAGAGAGAAATTAAAAGATCTCATTACGGATATGATGGAGAAAGGAGAAATATAACGATGGAAGTTGTATTATTAGAGGATGTAAAGGCACTTGGCAAAAAAGGTCAGATTGTAAAGGTAAGCGACGGCTATGGACGCAACTTTATTCTGACAAAGAAACTGGGAATCGAGGCAACACCGAAGAACTTAAATGATCTGAAGCTGCAGAAGGCAAATGAGGCGAAGATCGCGGCAGAGCATCTGGCAGCAGCGAAGGATCTGGCAAAACATCTGGAGGATAAGTCCATCACCCTGTCCATCAAGGCAGGCGAGGGCGGAAAAGCATTCGGCTCTGTTTCTTCCAAGGAGATTGCAAAGGCGATCAAAGATCAGTTAAATCTGGATATTGACAAGAAGAAACTGGTTCTGCCGGAGCCGATTAAGACCTTTGGCACACACGAAGTTCCGATCAAGCTTCACAAAGAAGTAACCGGAAAACTGGCAGTAAAGGTTGTAGAAGCTTAATATGGAGGACTGAATCATGGATGAAGCCCTGATAAAGCGGGTTCTCCCGCACAGTGTAGAGGCGGAACAGTCAGTCATCGGATCCATGCTTATGGATCGGGAAGCAATTATCGCGGCGTCTGAGATTATCACAGGCGCCGATTTTTACCAGCACCAGTACGGCGTCATGTTTGAGTCGATGGTCGAGCTTTTCAATGAAGGAAAGCCGGTCGATCTGGTGACGCTTCAAAATCGGCTGCGCGAAAAAGATGTTCCGCCGGAGGTCAGCAGCCTGGACTTTGTCCGGGATATCATGACATCTGTGCCGACCTCGGTCAATGTCAAATCGTATGCCAATATTGTGCGGGAAAAGGCAGTCCTGCGCCGTTTGATAAAAGTGAATGAGGAGATTGAAAACCTCTGTTACGGCGGAAGGGACAAGCTGGAGGATATTCTGGCGCACACGGAGAAATCGGTGTTTGACCTGCTCCAGAGCCGCGGAGGCGGAGAGTTTGTGCCGATCCGGCAAGTGGCGTTGAATGTTCTGGAAAAGATTGAGGCGGCGTCGAAGAGCAACAGCACCGTCACGGGTATTCCGACCGGATTTATCGATCTGGATTACCGGACGTCGGGATTCCAGCCGTCCGATTTTATTTTGATTGCGGCGCGTCCTTCGATGGGTAAGACGGCGTTTGTTCTGAATGTCGTCGAGCATGTGGCGGTCAAAAAAGGGCTTCCGTGCATGGTATTCAGCCTGGAAATGTCGAAGGAACAGCTGGTCAACCGTATGCTGTCGATGGAGTCGAATGTCGATTCCCAGAAGCTGCGTACCGGTACGCTGACGGATTCCGACTGGGATGCCGTCGTGGAAGGCATCGGTACGATCGGAAGTTCCAAGCTGATCATCGATGATACGCCGGGTATCTCGATCTCGGAGCTGCGCTCGAAATGCCGCAAGGTGAAGCTGGAGTACGGTTTAAGCCTTGTCATCATCGACTATTTACAGCTGATGAGCGGCAGCGGAAAGAGCGGAGAGAACCGCCAGCAGGAGATCTCGGAGATTTCCCGTTCACTAAAGGCGCTGGCGCGAGAGCTGAATGCGCCGGTTATCTCCCTGTCGCAGCTTTCCCGTGCCTGCGAGACACGTCCGGACCACCGCCCGATGCTTTCGGATCTGCGTGAGTCTGGTGCGATTGAGCAGGATGCCGATGTGGTTATGTTTTTGTACCGTGATGATTATTACAACAAGGATACGGATACGCCGAATATCGCGGAGGTAATCATTGCCAAACAGCGTAATGGCCCGATTGGAACGGTGCAGCTGATGTGGAGACCGGAGCTGACGAAGTTTGCGAATTTGGCGAAATAACGATAGAATCGTGTAAAGGACGGGACTGGAATGGAAATTGCACCGTCTGCGTCTCCGGTTATGATTGTGCGCTTGCTTTCACTACACGTGTTCACCCATGGCGGACTGCATCCGCCCTGTTCGGACGCGTGTGTTCAAGATTCGTACAATTTATAACTGGAACGCCGACTCTGCAATTTTCATCCAGCCCCTTTTTTGGATACATATATGATTGATAAAAGATTATTATGTAAAAAGGAATATGAGAAATGTTTGAATTGATAAAAGAATCGGAGCTGGACACCGTCCGCCATTTTTACCGCGCCTTAGCTGGAACCGAGTTCTGCGCGTGGACGGACATCTATCCAGGGGAGCCGGAGCTACAGTCGGATTTTTCTAGGGATTCGCTTTTTTGTATCCGGGATGATGTGTCGGGGGAGATCGCAGGGCTGGTTTCGATCGATGATGATCCGGAGGTGGAATCGATTGCTTGCTGGTCGGAGGAGCTACAGCCGTCGGCAGAAATTTCCAGACTGGGTGTGGCGGAGAAGTACCAGAACCGAGGCATCGCACGCGAGCTTCTGGCAGGCGCGATGGAGGAACTTAGAAGACGCGGCTGCAAGAGTGCCCATATGCTGGTGGCGAAGGACAATGTGAAAGCGCTGCGGTCGTACGAGAAGCTGGTCTTTGAGAAGGTCGGTGAGTATGTGCTGCAGGGGCATGATTACTGGTGCTTTGAGAAGAAGCTGTAGATGGAAATAGGTAACTGTTCAGTAGGTCTGCGCATTTACTGCGCTGACCGTACGAAAACATGGGTCAGCAGGCAAAAATCCCATTGGCGTAGGCAATTTTTAATTTCATAGGAAATTACGTCCTATGAAACAAAAAACGCTCCGCGAGGATGCGCCAAGGCACATTCTTTTTTATGTAAATGCTATTCATATTTATTTTGAACCCCGCATATAGTAGTAGTAAGGTACCGGGGAGGACAAGCAGAATGAATAAGAACAAGCATTACCTGATTTCGGATGCTTCCAGACAGGTGCAGGTGGAGGCTCACGTGCTCCGGTACTGGGAGGACGAGCTGGGGCTTCCGATTCCGAGAAATGAACTGGGGCATCGGTACTATACGGAGTTTCATATCCAGCTGTTCCGTCAGATCAAGCAGTTGAAGGAACAGGGGTACCAGTTGAAAGCCATACGGGGAATCCTCGGAAAAGTGGAAGAAAATCAGAAAACAGAACCGGAAGCGCTTCTGGAAGCGCAGGCACAGGCGGTTTTCCGGGAAACGGGAACAGGAGAGCGTAACATGAGCAGGCAGGAAAATATGGAAATGAAAAAAAATACAGAGGTAGAAAACAAGGAAACAGAACTGCCGCAGGCAGAGGTTTCCCAGCCTCTGGCGGGGGAGAAGATGCGCCAGTTTCAGGAGATCATGAACCAGGTCATCGGGCGCGCGATCGAGGAAAACAGCGAAAAACTGAGCCAGGATGTCAGCTATCTGGTGCATGATAAATTGATGAAGGAGCTGGAATACCTGATGAGGGTCTCTGATGAGCGGGAGGAAGAGCGCTTCAAGCGCCTCGACGAGGTCATCCGCGCGTATCAGCGGGAAAACCAGGGGCGAGCGGAAGCAGCGGCTGCTGCGCCAGGGCGGTTTCCATTTTTCCGGTCCCGTGTAAAGAAAAAGAAATTTGGACGGAATGGGAATAAGATGTGATAAGTTCTGCAAAAGGGCATAAAAAAACCTGTCGGAAACGACAGGCTTTTTTATGTAGATATTTCGTTTTTGTTTGTGTTTAATTAGCCCTGCTCGATAGCGCCGGTCGGACATACGCCTGCACATGTACCGCAGTCGATGCAGCTGTTAGCGTCGATTTCGTATTTGCCATCTCCCTGAGAGATTGCTCCAACTGGACATTCGCCAGCACAGGAACCACAACTTACACAAGAATCAGTAATTACAAATGCCATGATAAAATCCTCCTTTTATATTTATGCGTTTGGCTATATTCTATACTAAAAATGCGAAATATTCAAGGAGAAATTGATGGTTTTCATGTTCTAAAATAGAAGCAATGGAAAAAACCGATTTTTCTGGAAGTCAGCATTCCTACAGGGTCGAGAGTGTTGAGAGCGCGTGCTCCCGGACGATCGTCTCATAATGCTCCTCATAGTATGCCTCAAATGCATTCGGGGCAGCGGCAGTCTTTAATGGTTCGCTGTACTCGGACAGGAGATTGCACAGGCGGTTGAATGCGTCGGTGCTGTCGGCTGTCTGGCGGACAACAAGGTAGTAACGACCGTCGGACGGGTGTTTATAAAGCGTGTTCGGTGTTTCGCAGACTGGAGCTGCGATGCGCGCTGCCCGGCAGACCTCGTCGAGGGAGCCGAAAGTAAAAATACGCGCTGCCGGCAGTTTGGAACCTGGCTCTGCCTTTTCAGTGGAAGGCGCGTCCGAACCGGTCAGCGGGCTTGCGGCGGTATTTTTGCCATTGTCAGTAAACAGGCTTAAAAGCCCGTCCGCGCCCTCTAAAAGCTCGTTGGCAAGCGTTGTCAGAGGCTCGTCCTCGTTTCCCGGGGAAAAGCGTGAAAAGCGGGTGTCCAGCTCTTCCGGGTCCTCGATCTTGGTAATGATCAGCATGATGCTCTCACTGGAGAGCGGAATTGCTTCCACCATCAGAGGAATATCGTCCGCCTCGAAGCCGACTTCATTCGATGCTTTCTGGATCATTTCATGGAACAGTTTTTTCGCCTTTTCCGTGCCATAGGCGAGTTCGCCCAGATTTAAGTTGCGGGCGCTCAGATCGCTGCTTGTCAGGGTGCAGCGGATCTGGTTTTCGTTGATGCGTTCTATTTTCATGGATTTTTCACTTCCTTGTCTTTTGGGTGGTTAAGATACCGAATGCTCCGTGCTTCGCACTTCCGCAATTTTGCAAGACATTCGTAATCCGCTCATTTTTCTGAGGAAAAAGGCTGCTTACTCATGTTTTGGACTTTGGAACCTTGGTATTCATCATACTATATAATATAATCACTTGGCAATTTGAATATGAAAAAAAAGCATAAAATCTTTCTAAAAACGGTTGCGGGAACTGAGGGGATCGTATACAATGAATCTTGAGAGGTGGTATAGACCGAAAGGAGGCGCGGTACGGAAACAGCCGTTCTATTTGGAAAATACCAGCTGGAACGTGTGATCGGACGCGGTCGGAGCGGAACTGTTTTTTTAGCCAGGCATCTGGGGCTTGATGAAGAGAGAGCGATTAAGCGTGTCAGGCGGACAGAGAGCGGTTTCATTCAGGAAGCAGCGCTTTTGAAGCGGCTGCGCCATCCGGGAATCCCGATCATCTACGATCTGGAAATTGACGAAAATTATTATTATCTCATCGAGGAATATCTGTGCGGTGAGTCGTTGTATGCCCGAATTGAGAGAACGGGCAGTCTGCAAACGGGAGAGCTTATCCGTCTGGGAATTGAGCTTTGCCGGATCATGAATTATCTGCATTCATTCAAACCAAATCCAATCTTATATTTAGATCTCCACCCCGGGAATCTTCTAATCTGCCGGGAACAATTAAAATTGATTGATTTTGATCAGGCGGCACTGGCGTCTTTGAGCCAGGAACGATCTGTTTGCTATGGAACAAAAGGCTTTGCAGCCCCCGAACAGTACGAGGGAGGGACTCTGGATGAGAGGACCGACATCTATGCCATTGGCGCCCTCCTGTACTATATGGGGACAGGGCATGCCCCAGAGGGGGAGATAAAAGCAGGACAGGGAAGCTGTCGGGGAGATCTGTACATTCTTATGGGGCGATGTCTCAGAACAGAGAAAAAAGAGCGCTGCCAGAGTGTCCGGGAAGTGTTAGAGGCATTGGAAAAACTGGAGGCGCGCATATTTGCAGAACGTCATATACCACTTCTCAGGATTGCCGCAGCAGGCAGCCGAAGTGGAATCGGGGTTACACATACCGCACTTGGCGCGGTCCGATATCTGCGGCAGAAAGGAGTTTCCTGCCTTTACAGGGAGCAGAATGACACGGGGGCAGTCCGCAGGCTGGCATCCTGGTATGGGATGGTGCCGGATGAACATGGGATTTATTACATGAACGGTCTGGCGTTGAAACCCAGATACAGCGATGTGGTGCAGCTGGAACAGCCGGTGTTTGAAGTGATTTTAGATGACTGCGGAACCGGGCTCCAGACGGTTCTGGAGGGGGAGTATGATTTGATTCTTTTCGTCTGTGGATTGCAGCCGTGGGAGAAAGAAGATTCTCTGCGGGCGATCCGGTTTTTGGGAGGAGAAGAGGGACTCCAGATTTTATTAAATCACAGAAAATGCGGGCGGGATTATCTTCCGGAGGAGGTCAGGTATCTTAGGTATCTGCGGCTTCCATTTTTAACTCCGCCGTTCGATGCAGGCGGAAGGCAGGGGCAGGAAAATGAGGTAGCGGAGGAGACAGAATTTTTTGAAAGGATTTTCCGGGAGGCAGCTCTCAAAAAAGGACGGGGGACCAGACAGGCAGCAAAAGAAGGGGGACTCTGGCGGAACATCCGGCGAAGGTGGGAGCGCTTTATGGGTGGATTCCCGTGGCAGTGGAAATAGGAGGAAATACAGATTAGAATCGGAAAACGGGGCGAAGGCTCAAAAGTGGGGCGGAAATTCAGGCAAAAACCAGTGCCAGACACAAAGCAGGCCGGGACAGAACGCTTGGAATGTATCGGGATAGCCGGGAGCGGACCATCGGTTGGGGTGACACACTTTTCGCTTATGACGGCAGCATATCTGTCCGGGGTTCTGTGCCGGCGAACGGCGGTTCTGGAACAAAATGAGAGCGGCTCATTTGCACAGCTTGAAAAGATATTCCGGACGGGAAAAAGAAGGGAAAAACCGGTTATAGACGGGGCAGGACAGCCGTTTGAAATTAGGGGGATTTTTTTCTATCAAAAGGCTGAACGTGCAGAATGGTACGATTGTTCGGAAAGGGGGATGGAGGCGATGGTGATCGACTTCGGAGCCTTGACACAGAAGAATCAGGATGCCTTTTTTCGATGCAGCCGCTGTTTTCTGGTCGGTTCGGTCAGCGGATGGCAGCTGGCAGATTTTGCGGCATTGGCAGCAGAAAAGCAAAAATGGAAAAAATGGTGTGAGTATTTCGTCTCATTTGGAGAAGAGGAAGCTGTAAAAATGGCAGAGCAATATCTGGATATCCGGATCCGGCGAATCCCACTGCAGAAGAATGCATTGATGGTTACGGGAGAGTCCATGACTTTTTTTGGAAAATTCCTACGATAAGCGAGGCAGACCTGGGGTTATAAATTACCGATTATCTCCGAAAGGTCAAAAGTTAGAAGGGGCTGTTTTCGCGGAATGGAGAAGGTGTGGAATGGTAGTGAGAAAAAGTAAAAAAGAAGAGGCAGAGAGGAGGCGTAGGGAACAGCAGAGAATATTTGTCGAGGGATTACAGCGATATAAAAGCAAAGGAATCCAGATTTTAATTGATGGGAGGGAGTGCAGGCCAGAAGAATACAGGAAGCTGTGTGAGTTCCGGGAGGACGGCTCGTTTTATATGGCTGATTACGTCGGAGCGGAGACAGGAGTGCTGACAGAGATACATTTTGACCGGGTTTACAACCGGTGATAAGAGAGGTGCCGTTTTGTCCGTATCTGGACAGTCCGCCGGATTTTTCTTTCGGAGAAAATGGTGAGAACTGTTTAGATGGTGCTATTACAGTTACTGGGCACGTATGCGTAAACAGTAACCTATTACAGGGAAAATGAAAGAGGAGTTAAGAAAAAAGTCAACATTCCATGGAGCTGGTGTGATATAATAAGGGCAATTAGCGAGGTATTTTCGAGCTTAGTGCTTATGGTATTACCTTAACATACACCGGAGGAAAACATGGAAAGAGGAAGATCAAGGAAAGCACGTTCGGGCTGTCTGGGACGGATTTTCGGGTTTGTGCTGTTTTTAATCGTGGCAGCCGTTGGCGTGATTGCAGCGGTCAAATATATGCCAAGCCGGGAGAGGGCGGATCTGGATGCTCTGTACGCGGCGGGCGGCAGCGACCGGGTGGCGCTGTATCTGAACTATGAACGTCAGGAGGAGAGCGGGGTCTACGTGGACGGGCAGACATATCTGCCGGCTGCGTGGGTAGATGCGAACTTAAATGAACGTTTTTACTGGGATGCCAATGAGGAAATACTGGTGTACGCCCTGCCGGAGGAGATCGTGAAAAGCGACGAGACGACAGTGGATGAGGACGGAAAAAAGATCCTTTACCGGGATGGCGATGCAGTTTATCTTTCACTGGCTCTGATTCAGAAATACACTGATGTGCGTCTGCAGGCGTATGATGGTGAGGCACAGAAGCGGGTTTTCGTGGAAAATAACTGGGATCCGGTCACGGTGGCAGATGCGGCGTGGAGCGCCAAGATCCGCTTAAGAGGCGGCTTGAAAAGCCCGATTGTGACTGAGATAAAGCGCGGCGGGACAGTGACGGTGCTGGAACAGTATGACAACTGGGCGAGAGTCATGACACCGGACGGTCATATTGGATATATGCACAAGTGGAAGATGAAAAATCTGCATGAGGAGACGTTAAAGAGTGATTTTACTGCTCCGGTCTACCAGAATATTTCACTGGATCAGAAGATTGTGATGGTCTGGCATCAGGTAACGATCGCGGCGGCAAACCAGGCGATGGATTCTCTGATTGCAAAGACGAAAGGTGTCAATGTCATCGCGCCGACATGGTTTACGCTTAGCAGCAACAGCGGCGCGTATGAATCTCTGGCAGATAAGTCCTATGTGGATCGGGCGCATGAAAAAGGTCTTCAGGTCTGGGCGGTACTCGACAATTTCAGCCGCGAATGCAGCAAGAACGTGCAGGCGGAGGTGCTTCTTTCCAGGACGTCTGTGCGCGAAAAACTGATTGAAAATATGATGACAGAGGCGGACCGTTATGGATTTGACGGTATCAATCTGGATTTTGAGAGTTTGAAGACGGCGGCGGGCGTCCATTACATCGAGTTTATCCGCGAGCTGTCGGTTTCCTGCCGAAAGAAAGGGCTGGTGCTGTCGGTCGATAACTATGTTCCGGCGGTATATAACCGTTTCTATAACCAGAAAGAGCAGGGCAACGTCGCAGATTATGTGATTATCATGGGTTATGATGAGCACTATGCAGGCGGTGAAGCCGGTTCTGTTTCTTCGATCGGATATGTCGAAAACGGCATCAAAGATATGCTTTCCCTGGTTCCGAAGGAAAAGGTAATCAACGCAGTCCCGTTCTACACAAGACTCTGGACGGGAAGCGGCGACAATGCGTCCTCCCGTGCGATGGGAATCTCCGAGGCGACAAAATGGGTGTCGGAGAGCGGCATGGATCTGACCTGGGATGATTCGGTTGGTCAGTATTACGGCAGGCTGGACAGCCAGAACGGCGAACAGCAGCTCTGGATGGAGGAGACAAGGTCTCTGGGACTCAAGATGGATTTAATCAAGAAATACGACCTGGCAGGCGTAGCCGGATGGCGGCTGGGGCTGGAAACCAGCGACGTCTGGGATGTGATTGGCTGGGAGTAGAGACAATTTAATTAAGATTCAATGATTCAAAGTAGGGTGGAAGTCTCATGCGGGAGCGTGGGGCTTCTGCTTTTTTATGTAATAGGAAATTCCTTGAAATCCCCTATTACACAAAAAGGCACTAACGTGCCAATGATGCGCACTCGCGCGAAGATGTAGTTTGTCGCAAGCGACCGCGCTCGGCGCGAGAATGTGACAAGGCACATTCTTCTTTATAAAAAAAGAGCGTCTTGGACAAAAAACCTCCGGGCGGAAAGATTGATTCATCCGCCTGGAGGTTATTAAAACATCAAAAATATTGTTTTGTCTGGGAGAAATGTGATTATTCTGCCTCTTTTGCCTGATCGATCAGGTTGGTGTAGAAAGCAAGGAAACTGTCATCACCTTCAGCGATCATAGCTTCCGGATGGAACTGTAAGCCCATCACGTAGTCTTTATCTTCTCTGACGATTGCTTCGATGACTCCATCTGGAGCAGTAGCAACGACTTTCAGGTTGTCACCTAACTGATCGACTGCCTGATGATGCCAGGAGTTTACAGTGTAGGTGCCTTCTCCGCCAAATGCGGCAGCAACGATGTTATCTTTGTCTACGGTAATCTCATGTTTTGCGAATACCTTACGGTCCGGATCGCGATGTTCGATATCGGACGGATTCTGAGTCGGAAGATCCTGATATAAGGTACCACCGCTTAATACGTTTAAGAACTGCATGCCACGGCAGGTGCAGAGCATCGGGATATCCTCATCGAGAGCTGCCTTGATTAAAAGAGAATCAGAAGTATCTCTGACTTCGTTTACAGTCTCTAATTTTTCGTTTGGCTCTTCGTCGTAGTAGCTCGGATCAATATCTTCGCCGCCGGTCACAACCAGAGCATCGATTTCTGCCAGAGCATTTTTCGCGTCATCCTCGGTTTTGATCTGAGGAAGATAAATTGCTTCGCCGCCAGCTTTGGTAACGGCATCTATATATAACTGTGCATCTTTGTCGATTTCGTCTGCATTCCATGAAACGCCGACTTTGACTTTCTCTTCTTCGTCATTCGCCGCTTCTTCGGCAGTTTCTGCTTCGCTTTCTGTCTCGGTTACTTCGGCTTCAGCCGCTGTTGTATCGGCTGCCGGTTCAGACTTTGTTCCACAAGCTGTTAAAGAAAAAGCCAGGGATAAAGAAAGAAGCACTGCACTGGTCATCATTTTAATTTTTCTCATTCTAATTTCCTCCCTAATACAAATTGTCCTCCCAAACATGGCTGGATTCTAACATAAAACAGTCAAAAAATTACAAAAAAATACAAAAAATTACAAAACAAAATAAAATAATTTTTAATTCTACCTAAAAGATATAATATAATTTTGTAGACATACGAAAAATGAGCGAAAATAAGAAGGGTAAATGGAAGCGAAGAATTGAGTAGGGAGGAGTACGGGGAAAAGCCCTGATAACAGAAAGTTATACCTTCATTCCCTTTCTTAATTGGATTTTCCCCGCAGGCAGGCGTTACAATAAGGACGGAAAAAAACAGACGGGCAGCCGGGTCAAGGCTGCGGGGCTGATAGAGATGGCGGAGTGCAGGAAAGACTCCGAGAGAATATGACAAACCAAATGGAGGAAATCAAAACATGGGGAAATCACTTACCAGAAAGATTATTGAGTCACATTTCGTATCGGGCGATATGACGCCGGGCAAAGAAATTTTTATCAAGGTGGATCAGACATTGACACACGATATCAATGCCGTTATGACTTATCTGGCATTCGAGGCGATCGGGCTGGACCGTGTCCGCACGGAGTGCAGCGTCAGCTATCTCGATCACAATTTATTATATGTAGATAATAAGACGCCGGACGACCACATTTATTTGCAGTCCGCAGCAAAGAAATTCGGCGTGTATGTGTCCAGACCGGGCAACGGCAGAAGATATTATGGGTGAAAATGTGAAGATCCTGGATTCAATTCACGAGCCGGATCAGTACGATATTGATGATTCGATGATTCTTCCGCCGTTCTCCCCGGAGGAAGCTGCGAAAGTGGAGATTGTCCGCGGACCGAACATCAAGTTTCTTCCGGTTCCGGAGCCGCCGCAGGAGACACTGGATGCTCCTATCAGCTTAAAAGCCTGTGATAATGTATCCACCGATGATATTACACCGGCAAGTGCTGAGTTCAGCAGTATGCGTTCCAATATTCCGCTGATGTCCCAGTATTGCTATCATCGATATGATCCGGAATTTGCAGCTCGCGCAAAAGAAATGGGACAGAGCGTTATCGTCGGCGGTGAAAACTATGGACAGGGTTCCTCCCGTGAGCACGCGGCAATCAACCCGATGTATCTGGGCGTTAAGGCAGTCATTGCCAAGAGTATTGCCCGTATCCATAAGGGAAACCTGGTAAATCATGGCGTAATTCCGATGCTGTTTGAGGATGGAGCTGATTATGACCGCCTGGAGCAGACAGATGAGCTTCATATCGATAACCTGCGGGAGCAGATTGCAGCACGCCGTGTACAGATTACCGATAAGACAAAAGGATTCTCCTTCTGGGCTAAATTAGAACTGACAGATAAGGAAATCGAAGTTGTTTTAAATGGCGGACAGTTGAGAACACTGAAAAAACAGCTGGAAGCGGAGAAAGAAGCGTAGTCATTTATTAATTATGCCTCCATTATATTTTTATATACAATAACTACTTATTCACCAACCTATTTATTTTAGGAAAAGGCGCCTGCGCGGATGTGCAGGCGCTTTTTCGTGCGACTTGACGGAAGAAAGACATTTGTAGTAATCTTGCGGTAGAATAAGAGTGAAGATTGTGAAAGAAATTGAGAAAAACACATTGTTTGGAGCGCTTTTAGCGGTGATAGTCAAGGCGTTAAGTGTCCTTACGGAGAATATCGAGGTATTCGGTATAAGAATATATCTTCGCCTTTCCAGATTTGTCTGTTTGCTCCAAGATTCCATCATCGACCAAAATGGAGACTACCTTTGACACAGTATTATAGGACATTTCAAGAGCTGTAGAGGTTTTCTGAATATCAATAATAGGATTTGATTCCAAATAGGCAAACACTTTAAGAACGCTGGTACGCTGTCTCTTTGTGAGAGCATCAAATAATTTTGTGCTTTTATCGTGTAATGCAGTAAGATAATCAATTGTATGAATCGCATCTTCTGCAGAATCTGCAAAAGCCTGAAGGAAAAAAGAAATCCATTGCTCATAATCACCAGTACGTCGCACCTGAGTCATACGGTCATAGTACTCAATACGGTTCATCTTGAGGTAATAAGAAATATAGAGTGCGGGAGTAGACAGAATGCCTTTTTCCATTAGGAAGAGCGTAATGAGAAGTCGTCCAACACGTCCATTACCATCAAGGAAAGGGTGAGTGGTTTCAAATTGATAGTGGATTAATGCGGCTTGAATCAAAGGGTCAAGAGTATCATCACTATTAATATATTTTTCAAGGTCGGACATGGCTGTTAGCATATCTTCAGGATTTGGCGGAATATATCGAGCATTTTTGAGAGTACTTCCCTGACCGCCAATCCAGTTTTGTGAATACCGGAATTCGCCAGGATTCTTTTCCCGTCCTCGCGCGCTTTCCAAAAGAACTGCATGAGTTTCTTTAATTAGACGATTGCACAGAGGTAGTGTTTTCAGCCGCTCAAGCGCAAACTCAGTCGCACGGATATAGTTAACAACATCGGAAACATCTCGATTGGTGTTGTCTTCAATCAGGGGATTCAAGATATCCTCAAGGGTGCACTGTGTACCTTCAATCTGTGAGGAAAGAAGGGCTTCTTTACGGACATACATAGAAACAAAAAGTCCCATGTTTGGTATACGGGAGGAAAGCCCTTCAAGTGTTGCTATTTTCTTGTTTGCATCAATAAGTTTCGTGAGAAGTTCACCAGATACCTCAATAGGAGGATTTGGTGGAAGCGGAGCTGGCCGAAAGGATTCATACGCCATTTCGCCTGACAGATTACTCACGAGTGTTCCTGCTCGGTTTGTCATAATTGTTTTTTCCTCCGAAAAATGGAAATTGAAATTTTTGAGGCTATTTTAGCATATAAATTTCAGGAAATCAACTTATTGTGAAAATAAAGAACGGAAGAAAATTCAGAAAAACGGCTTTTTGTGAAATTACTCAAGCAAAATTACCTTGGAAATTTCAAGTTTAGAATTTTATATTTTGATTTTGCCTTGACCCGGACGGATTGCCGCTGGAGCTGCACGAATAATTATGGGAGAGAAAAGAGCATATAAAGTCAGAAAGCCCGGTGGAGACCGGAAGAAGCTGAAGCCGGAGCAGGAAGGTCTGAAAGTCGGGATACGGTTTATGGTGGAAGTGTATAGTTTATGACGGAAATAAAATGAACTCCTGGAGTGCAAAAAAAGCCCTCGCTGTGTGTGATACACAGTGGGGGCGTTGGTCAGATTCTTTGCATGGTATTTCATTCTTTAAGAAACGCTGCATGGTAAAGAAAAAGTGATTCAAAGTTCATGGGGGCAGAACCCATTAACATCAAGAATGAGGCAGCTAAGCCATATTTTATACAAATCCTCGCCTTCGGTAAGCTTTAATCCCGTAATTTCAATGATTTTTTGAATTCTGTAATTCATAGTGTTCCTGTGAATGTGAAGATGATTTGCCGCAGTTATTACATTGCGGAAGAAGAGATAGGTTTGTAATGTATCTAAATAATCGGTTCCGAATTCTTGATCATAGGTCTGTAATCTGAGTATTTCTGGAAGGCAGAAATAGTTCGGCTGACTATATTTTTTCAAAGTGGAAACCAGGTAAGGCATATTGTATTCCTGAAATCGATAGATATTCTGCCTTGGATTCTGTTTCATTCCAATTCGTAGAATCTCTAAGGATTGTTCTACAGATGCACTAAATTCAATGATATTTGAGAAATGGTGACTGCAACCAGCGGCCAGATGATAAGTTTGAAAGAAGTTATCCAAGTTATTGGCAACTGATTCCAGATCTTTGGTTTCAAGAAGCAGATATAAGATATTGCCGATACAGACTGCTTTATAGGTTGGATAAATCATACCAAGATGATTTTTGTAAGCAGCGATGGAACGTTCTTGATTGTCCGATTGGTACGCATCCCGGAATCCAATAGCCATGGTATAGAAGTGTTCTCCCGGAATCCAGCCAAATCCCTTTGCCCGTAAATTAAATTCTTCCTGATTGCGAATGCGTCCGGAAATAAGTTCAAATAGAAGATTTTCACGATAACTGAGTGCAAAGCCTATTTTATTTCGCTCTAATTCTAACGATAGGACGTTTGCCAAAATATCTAGTATTTGACAATCGCCGTCTTCAAAGGGACGTTTCTGTGGAATCACTACGATCCAGCCAAAATATCGGTGCTCAATAACAATTTTTACAATCAGACGTTCTTTCTTCTTCTGGTAATTAGAATGTTCAATAAAGGCATGTTCGGTTTGTTCGATACTGGGCAGAAGTGTTTTATAGTCGTATTTTTCGAATAGATCGGAGGTTACAAAATTGTGTTTGATGATGCATTGAATCAGTTCGTCATCAACTTTCTTTAGTTCTTTCAGATCAGACCAGTGAAGAACACGGGTGGATGTATCCGATAAAAATAAGGGGTTTTTGAGAAGTTCTGCACCTGTAGATAGGATGGTATTCACATCTTTACGGTTTAGCAGGCATTGGCTGAGTTTGTAATGAGCTTCTTCGATTCGTCGCTCTACTTTTAGTATATGCTGCAGCTGGAATGTAAGCTCAGTTTGAACGGTAGGTTCAGCCAGCATAACATAGTTTTCGATCCAATCAGGGATTTCTGTGTCATCTGTGCCGTTCGGCAAAATGATCCAAAGTATATTTTGGTTGTCTTTTGGAATTTGAAAGCAATCATCAGAATGAATAATATATGCGGTAGCTTCTGTAAATGTTTCTCTTACAGGGAGGTTGTTTTGAACGTGAAAAATTGGGGAATCTGGATAGAGGATGCTTTCTTTTTTTAAAGCGTGATAAGCAGAAAGCTTTTGCATGAATGATAGGAATGATAGCATAAGGGACTCCTTTCTACTTGTGCATTCTGCACAAGATGTTTTTTTGATATTGTATCAGATATACGAAGTAATCAGTTTATATTTTTTTTATAATCTGTTCATCAAAATAATTATTCTTAACCCTCATTTTATTACATTATTTTGATTTTAGCTACGGATATTTATATTCAATATTGATTGAAAAATCAGGAAGGAGTTGGAAGTATGGAAGAATTCTATTTGGTTAATGGTAAAATTCTGGATGTAAGAACAGGAAAATTTATCAAGGCAGATTTAAAAATTACAGGTAAGCAAATTGCATCAGTTCAGGAAAAGGCGTCGACTGAAGCAAAGAAGGTGGACTGCAGTGGAAAATATCTGATTCCAGGTATTATGGATGCTCATGTGCATCTTGTATGGGAAGGAACAGCCAAGGACCCCATGTATGAGACTGTACGGGACGGAAACTATTTAAATTTTGCCAAAGGTGTTTCTTCGGCGGAAAAATCCTTAAAGAACGGGGTAACGACTGTACGCGATTTGGGCTGTAATGATGATTGCTCGATTCCTCTGGCAAGAGCTGTGAATATTGGACTGATTAAAGGAAGTCATATTGTTCCGGCGGGAAGTGCAATTCAAGGTTCCTATGGACATTGTCCGATGATTGGCTATATTGCGAATACAAAGGAGCAGTTGATTGATAAAATTAAACGTTTGAAAGGTTATAATATCGAGATGAGCATTCCACCACTTCATTGGATTAAGATCATGGCGAGTGGAGGCGCAGCTGGATTGGAAGATGTAGGTCCATGTATGTATTCACCGGATGAGTTGAAGGCGATTACATATGAAGCACACCGTCTAAATATGAAGGTCGCAGCACATGCGCTTTCACGAGATGCTATTTCAAAATGTATTGATGCCGGAATTGATACAATTGAGCACGGAGGTGCATTAGATGAAGAACTTCTTCATAAGATGAAAGAAAATGGGCAGGTGTGGGTTCCGACTCTGCAGGTATATAAAGAACTGGCTCGAGGAAAAGGAATGATCGCAGATGTTATCGTAGAGAAGGCATCAGCTGTTGAGGAAAATCAAAAAAAGGCTTTTTCAGCAGCCATGAAAATCGGTACGAAGATTGTTGCGGGAAGTGATGCAGGTTCTCCGAATTTCGGCCCGCACCCATCCATATTTAAAGAATTAGTTGCAATGCAGAAAAATGGAATGTCAGCTGCTCAGGTGATTCGCTGTGCAACTTTGGCTGCAGCGGAGGAACTTGGGGTGAAAGACAGAGGTGTTTTAGAAGAAGGAAAAATTGCAGACATTGTAGTTCTGGATGCCAATCCATTGGTAGATTTACATGCGTTTACAGAACATTTATCGGCGGTATATAAAGAAGGTCTTTTAGTATAGAATATGGAAAATGATATTGACATTAAAGGAGGATACATTATGCATGAATTAATTGCTCAGCCTAAAATGCTTCTGGTTGTTATTGTTTATTTGCTTGCTCTGGTTGGAACGGGAGCTTATTTCGCAAAGAAAGCAGCTGTAAAAAAAGAAGGAAAAGAAGATTTTTTCTTAGCAGGAAGAGGCCTTGGAAAGATTGTAGCAGTTGGTACGATTTTGGCTACATATACAGGTGGTGGTACAGTAACCGGTGGTGGAAATAGCCTAGCTTTTAATTATGGATTGTGGAGTGGTTTGTTTTTTACGATTTGCCCGGTTATCAGTATGAGTGTTTTATGTTATCTGACCCCTAAAATCCGGGAAAGCAACTGCTACACGGTATCACAGCTTCTTGAAACGAAATATGGTTCTAAAGCTAGAACAATATCAGCGGTTATCATAGCACTTGCGATGGTTTCTATCGTTTCTTATCAGTATCGAGGTCTTGGATTTATTTTAAACGCTACAACTGGTATTCCAACTACTTATTGTACAATAATCTGTTGTGCACTTGTTATTGTACTAGCCCTTTCTGGTGGATTGAAGACAGTTGCTACGACAGATGCAATGTCCGCATTTTTGATGGTAGGTGGCCTTGCAATTGGCTTACCGGTTCTGATTAGTACAGTAGGTGGCTGGGATTGGGTTATTTCTTCTGCACAGGCCAACGATCCGGAAAGCCTTACGTTCTTCGGCGGTCAGACGCTTCTTAAATGGGTTGGCGGATATCTTCCGCTGATTCTTCTGACTTGTTCCGATCAGAACTATTATCAGAGAATTGTTGCAGCGAAGGATGTAAAAACAGCTCGTGTTGGTCTGATGGGCACTATGCTTGCTTGTTTTGTTATCATGCCGGTTGTTGCATGCTATGCATTCATTTCCCGTCAGTATTTTGGAACCAGTATTGCAGCAGGACAGGCATTGATCGGTGCAGCAACGCTTCTTCCTACGATTATAGGTGGTATTGTACTTTCTGCAGCAGCAGCATTTACTATTACCACAGGTGATTCATACCTATTGTCTGCAGCAGCTAACTTCTGTATTGATTTATATAGCAAAATCAATCCGAATGCAACTGAAAAAGAAGAACTTAAAGTCAGCCGTGCGTTTATTTTGATTGCGGGTATTGTCGCTTATGTTATTCTGACTTTCTTCCCATCAATTCTGGCAATTCAGTACTGGTCCTATACAATATATGGAGCGGGAATTACACCAGCAGTTGTTGGAGCGCTTATATGGAAAAAAGCTACAAAAGCGGGAGGTATTTCATCCATGATTGTTGGATGTGGATTAAGTATTATCTGGGAGGCAACCGGTTCTCCATTTGGATTACAGACAATTTTTGTCGCATTCCCGATTGCATTGATTATATTAATTGCGGTATCCTTAGCTACACAGCCAAAAAGTGAATGAAGTTAATGAGGTCAGACCCCATTAAGCGTTCAAGATTTCTTGGGAGAAATACTTCAAAGACAACATCAAGGTATAAGAAAAGCAGGTGAAGGGATCTTAAATGGTTTGCTCACCTGCTTCCTTTTTTTGCGGATGCAATGACCGAATCCGGCAAATCTATCTTTTGAACGGATGGACAATTTAGGACCATATACCTTGCATCATGGGTTCGGATATGTTACATTTATCATATCAAGCACATATTTTTCTTTGTAAACATTTCAAGTATATCTTACATTCCAATCTAATTATGAATCTGAGAAAATCTTATGCTTATCCAATTAAGTAACAATTGAAAAGCAGGAGATTTTCGATGGATTTTGCTCTGACTGTGAGGTGACGGGAGTGTTACAAAGCAGAAGAAATTCTCCTGACGGAAAGGAGAATTTATAAAAAAAGGAACTTACGCAAGAGCAAGGCGGGATCACAAGGACACGTTATTTCGGATGATATTCAGTACGAGGGAAAGTCTGCGGAGTTTGTACAATGCAGTGAACCATTCGAATTATGCAGATCCGGCGGAACTGGAGCGCGTGGCGGTTCATCTGCGCGAGGGAAAGACGCTGACGGAGTAGCGAAAGCTGGCAGCGGCGGAAGCTGGGCAGTAGGAATCAAACTGGGTGAAAAAAATAAAAAGTTTATCAGCGAAAGCGCAGAAACCAAAATGAGCACCCTAGAAATGAAAGACTCAAAAATCGGCATATGACCTAAAAATAAAATTTGAATGACTCATTTATGAGCACATAAAAGCTCATAAATGAGTCATTTTTTTGCATTCTGAAAAAAATGAGACAAGAACGAGTCATTCCTGGAAGGTTATCAAAAAAATAAATAAAAATTTTAATTCGACAAAAACCTTGTATTTACAAGGAAAACCTCGAATTTTTTGGAAAATAAAAAAGAAAAATATTAAATAAAATCGAAAAACGTAAAAGTTGGCACGGAACTTGCTGTATATATGAGTATCAAGCAAAAGTATCAAGCAAAAAGAAAAATATATTACATGGAGGGAACACATTATGAAAGTTGGCGTATTGAAAGACATCAAAGTAGGCGAGTACCGTGTCATCGCAACCCCGGCAGAGGTAAGCATGCTGGTAGGTGACGGCAATGAGGTTTACGTTCAGAAGGGCGCGGGCGAAGGTTCTGGATTCCCGGATGAGGCATATGTGAAAGAGGGCGCGAAGCTGGTTGATACAAAGGAAGAAATTTATGCAACCTGCGATTTCGTCGCAAAGGTAAAAGAGTTTGAACCGTGCGAGTACAAGCTGCTCCGTGAAAACCAGATCGTATTTACCTGCATCCATCCGGCAGCACATCCGGAGGAGGTACAGGCACTTCTCGACAGCAAGTGTATTGCATTTACCGCAGAAGATTCCCACCGTTACGGTTCACCGAACTGCGAGGCAGCTGGTAAGGCGGGCGCACTCTTTGGTCTGGAATCCCTACTCTCCATCAACGGTGGCAAGGGCAAATTCGTCAACGGTCTCGGCGGTGCTCCGGGCGTTAAGGCGCTGGTCATTGGAGGCGGCGTGGTAGGACGCGCAGCAATCTCTGTTCTTCATGCGCTGGGCGCGTGGGTAACGGTTATGGATATTAATATCGGAACCCTGCGTGATATCGGAAAACAGTTCAATGAGGAAGTCAATACCCAGATTTCCAACCGTTATAATCTGAAAAAGATTTTACCGGAGATCGATGTCGTATATAATTGTGTTAGATGGCCGAAGGATGCCAAAGAATACATGATCGACCGCGAGATGGTCCGCTCGATGGAGAAAGGTTCCGTTATCGTAGATATCAGCAACGATTATGGTGCAATCGAGACGTTCCATGAGACCACCCATGAAAATCCGCGCTACATCGAAGAGGGCGTCGTACATTATTGCGTAAGCAACATTCCGGGTGCAATTTCTCAGTCTACCTCGATCGCATACGCAGCATCCGTACTGCCGCACTTCAGAAGCATCATCAACAATGGCGTGGCGCAGGCATGTGCAAAGGATGGTTTCCTGCGCCGCAGCTTAACCACCTACAAGGGATACTTAACCCATGAGGAGACAAGTGCCATCCAGGGCAGACCGTGGGTTCGTCCAGAAGACATCTTAGAGATCGCAGATCAGAAACTGGATCTGGCTCCGTCGACAACCAAGAGCCATTCGGATAACTTTATCAAATTAGAAAAGTGATTTTCAGATAAAGGATACCGGCAGAACGCTTTTCGTGAAACGTATGGGGATACGGATGAAAAGCATTCTGCCATTTGAGGGGTGAATAGAGGCGCTTCCAGATGGGAAATAGCTGGAGGCGCATTTGATACAGAAGAATAGGAGGGGTATCTGTGAGTGTTACAGACATTTTAGTGGACTTTGCGATTGCATCGTTTTTTATCGCGGTTGGTCAGCTTTTACGTGCAAAAGTGCCGTTGGTACAGAAATTTTTCATTCCGCCAAGCATGATTGCCGGATTTATCGCGCTGGCACTCGGGGCGCAGGGACTGGGAATCCTGCCGTTTTCTGAAAATATTGGTTCTTATGCAAGTGTTCTGATTATCCTGATTTTCGCAGGTGTCGGAATTAATGGATTTTCTTTCAATAAGAAAGATTTTAAAGCGGAAATTGACCGGATTGGTTCTTATTTTTCCTATAAAGTGCTGGCACAGGCGATTCAGTTCTCACTGGCACCGTTGTTTAGTATTTTAGTAATTTCGAAATTATTCCCGAACATTAACTATGGCTTCGGTCTGCTGCTGGCAGCTGGTTTCTCCGGTGGACACGGAACGGCAGCGGCTGTTGGTACCGCGTTTGAGAGACTGGGTGATCTGGATGCAATGGATATCGCGATGACCTGTGCAACTGTTGGTATTTTATCGGGTATCTTTGGCGGTCTGTTCTTCATCAAGCTGGGAACGAAAAAGGGCTGGACCAAATATATGAAAGGCTTCAATCAGATCTCCGCTGATCTGCGCTGTGGTCTGGTGCCCAAAAATGAGCGCAAGTCGATGGGCGAGGAAACTATTTCATCCAACGTCCTGGATCCGCTGGCATGGCATCTGGCAGTGATGCTGATCGCATCCGGTATCGGTGTGGGACTCAGCAAGGGAATCTATGCAGCGATCGGTCTGGATCTGCCGAATTACCTGATGGCATTTTTGACCGCGATCGTGATGTTCCTCGTTTTCCGAAAAGTCGGCGTCGGTGATTATATTGATGAAAATGTAGTGGGACGTATCTCCGGTACTGCGACGGATTATCTGGTGTTTTTCGGAATCGCTTCCATCAAACTGGCAGTTATCGTTAAATATGCAGCTCCGCTGGCACTTCTTCTGCTCTGCGGTATTGTAATCGTAGTGGCAACTCTGATGTTCTTTGGTCCGGCGATGAACCGCGGCAGCTGGTTTGAGCGCTCGATCTTCGTATTTGGCTATTCAACGGGCGTTTTTGCGATCGGCTTCATCCTTCTTCGAATCGTTGATCCGGAAAACCGCTCCAAGACGCTGAACGATACTGCATTTGCAGCGCCGTTTACAACTCCGGCAGAGATGTTTGCGTGGTCGATGGGACCGATGATGCTCTTAAATGGCAGCCATTGGAAGTTTATCGGCATCTATCTGGCAATCATGGCAGCATGCATCATCGCAAATATCGTATTTAAATGGTGGTGGCTGAAACTTCCGCTGGATCGCCCAGGTGTGGAGGAGATCGGATAAACTTGTCTTTGCCTGTTTCCTCTGATACACTTGGAACAGGTGTAAACATAACACCGTTGTCAGGCCGGATGAACGCAGATTCAAGTCGAACGTCCGTGAGACTTGGCGCGTGATTCTGGTCAGCGGTGTTTCAGACAGGGGAGAAATGCATGGAGTTTTTAAGACAGTTATTTCATGGAAAAGGATATATTGACGGAATCACGATCATCAACCTGGATGGCGAGATTCTGTTTTCAGCAAAGTTAAATAGTAAATTTTCAAACCGGAAAGAGAGAGAAGCTTACCAGGCGCTGGTGGGACAAAATTTTTTCGATGTATTTGAAAACCTGAACGCTAAGAACAGCAGCATGATCCGGGCGATGGAGGTCGGACTGCCGGTTTACGTGGAAAACCAGCTGCTGCAGACCAAGGGGCAGGAGGGCATCCATATCAGCTCTCTTTCGATTCCGATCAAGAGCGGGCGCGCCGTGGTGGGCGCGATCGATCTGTCGATGGAGGAGATGACAGACGGCGAGGAAGAGCCGGAGAGTGTGGAACTGACTTCGGAACAGATCCCGGTCGGCGGCGCTGGAAAGCTGAAAAAACACAGCGGCGCATCTTTTACGATGGAAGATATCATCGCAGTGGATGAAAAAATGAAAAATGCCAGAGACTATATACCGGTGGTGGCGGCGTGCGATCTGCCGGTTATGATCTATGGGGAAACGGGAACCGGAAAAGAGGTGTTTGCACAGTCGATCCACAATGCCAGTGAACGGAGGGATAAACCGTTTATCGCGCAGAACTGTGCGGCGCTGCCGGATACCTTGCTCGAAAGTATCTTATTTGGAACGTCCAAGGGCGCGTTTACCGGGGCAATGGAAAATAAGGGACTCTTTGAGCTGGCGGACGGCGGAACGCTGTTCCTCGATGAGATCAACTCGATGCCTCTGTTTTTGCAGTCAAAGCTTCTGCGGGTTCTGCAGGACGGCAGTTTCCGCAGCCTGGGCGGCAGTGAGACGAAACGCACGAATGTGAAGATCATTGCGGCGACCAATGTGGAACCGCTTGAGGCGATCGAGAAAGGACAGCTTCGGCGCGATATTTATTATCGTCTGAGCATGATGTCGATCCGGATTCCGCCGCTGCGGGAACGGAAGGCGGATATTGGACATTTTGTCAAGTTTTATGTAAACAAACACAATGGCACGTTCCACAAGCAGGTTCAGTATGTGTCAAAGGATCTGCTAAAAAAACTGGAAGAATATGACTGGCCGGGCAATGTCCGGGAGCTGGAACACGTGATCGTTTACGGCATGAGCATGGTGGATGAGACGAGCTCCCTGCTCCAGTATAAAGACATCAAGGGAAAGCTTCTGCTGGAAAAGCAGGCGGACAGGAAAAAGACGCCGGAAAGCCTGGAAGAAGTTCCAAAACTCTGCTCGTCGCTTCGTGAGGCGGTGGCTGCCTATGAGGAAAAACTGATTTGGCAGGCGTTGGAGGCGGCGCACGGAAATATATCTGAGGCAGCGCGGATTCTGGATGTGCCGAGGCAGACGCTGCAGAGAAAGGCGAGCCAGCTGCGAGGCGAAAAGGCGAAGGAAAAACAGGAAAAAGAAATCTGAGCGATGGAGGATAGATACGGAAAATTGAGGACGATGCGGGAAGCAGAACCAGCAGAATCAGCCCGGAAAGGATGGAACGCTCAGACAGAATAACAGGAGGAAATGCAGAAATGGAGAAATACATTGGAAAATATTCTGTAAAAGATTTTTTATATCTGATTCTGGGCGCATTTATCTACAGTATCGGCACGCACAGCTTTATTGAGACGGCGAATATTGCGCCGGGCGGTGCGGTCGGCGTGGCACTGATGTTAAACCATGTGACGAACCTGCCGGTCGGACGGCTGACACTGATGGTGAATGTGCCGCTTTTAATACTGGCGTGGTTTCATTTGAGCCGTGCCTTTGCGCTGCGGACGGCGTTTGCGTGCGGAATCTGTTCGGTTGTGCTTGACTACGTGATCGCCCCGGTCTTCCCGGTTTATATGGGCGATCAGCTTATGGGAAGTCTCTACGGCGGCATTCTGGTCGGCGTCGGCATGGCGTTCATCTTTCTGTCCGGTTCGACGACGGGCGGCAGCGATGTGGTCGGCTACCTGCTCCAGAAGAAATATCCGCATGTCTCGATCGGGCGCGCCCTGATGATGATCGATGGAATTATCCTCTCCACCTCGATCTTCGTCTTTGGAAATGTCGATGCGGCACTGTTCGGACTGATTTCCCTGTACGCGCAGACGAAGGTCATCGACATGATCATCTACGGAAATGATGCCGGAAGCGAGGCGTCGATCGTGACGAAATACCCGCAGAAAATCGCAGAACGTGTCATTAAGGAAATTGACCGTACGGTAACGTTGCTTCCGGGCAAGGGCGGCTACAGCGGCGAGGACACGACGGTGGTTTTATGTACCGTCCGCAAAACGGAGTTCAATCGTTTAAAACGCATTATTGCGGAGACGGATGAGAATGCGTTTGTGATTGTGAAGGAAACCTCGGGCATTTTTGGACTTGGGTTTAAGGATGTAGCGGAGGCACAGCAGTAGGAGCCGGGATTGGAATTAGAAAATAGCGGGATATGCCGCGAACAAGGCGAATATAGATATCATAAGAATGCATCAGGAGCGGTGCACTTGAACGAATGGTTTGAAACACACCCGTTTCTAAAACAAATGCGAAGGCGGCTGTCAGTGGAATTGGCAGTCTGCCTTCTTTTATTTTGCGGCGTCTTTCTGGCGGCACGGTATGCGGGGCTGGCATCAGCGGGGGCGGACGCTGTGCTTGGAAAGAAAAAGCCGGTTGTTTTCTTGGACGCCGGGCATGGGGATTTTGATCCGGGAAAGGTGAGTGTGGACGGAAGCCTGGAAAAAGACATCAATCTGGCAATCGCGAAGCGCCTGAAATGGTATCTGGAACAGTCGGATGTGGAGGTCGTGATGAGCCGGGAGGATGACCGGGGACTTTACGATACGTCAGCCGGAAGCCGGAAAATGTCCGACATGAAAAACCGCTGCGCCCGCGTCGAGGAATCCGGCGCGGATCTGGTCGTCAGCATCCACCAGAACAGCTACCACCAGGAGGAAGTATCCGGTGCGCAGGTATTTTATTATCGGAAGTCAGAGAAGGGGAAACGGCTGGCGGAAATACTGCAGAAGCGCTTCGACTATGCGCTGGGAGACCAGAACCGCAGAAAAGCCAAACCGAATGACAGCTATTATCTCCTGCTCCACGTCAAATGTCCGATTGTCATCGTCGAGTGCGGATTTTTGTCTAACTGGAAAGAGGCGGCACTGCTGAAAACAGAAGAATACCAGGACCGCGTGGCGTATACGCTGCATATGGGGATTATGGAGTATCTGAATGGGCGCTGAAACCTTGAACTGGCGAGGAATCTTGTGTATACTAGGAGTACTTAGCGAGGTATTTTCGAGCTTAGTACGGAAGATAGATTTATTCATTGTGAGATAGTAGAAAGAAGAATCAATATGCAAAACGAAACCAAAAAAGAACTTCACACCCAGATGTGGAAGATAGAAAATCCAAAGGACTTTACGCCGCATGACCGGGAGGTGCTTGAGAAGGCGGCAGCGATCATCCGCGCGGGCGGTCTGGTGGCATTTCCGACGGAAACGGTGTACGGATTGGGGGCGAATGCGCTGGATGAGGCGGCAGCGAAGAAGATTTATGCGGCGAAGGGACGCCCGTCTGACAACCCGCTGATCGCGCATGTGTCCTGTCTGGAGGAGATCGCGCCGCTGGTATCGAATATGCCAGAAAATGGCAAAAAGCTTGCAAAGGCATACTGGCCGGGACCGATGACGATGGTATTTCCTAAGAGCGCGATCGTGCCGTATGGAACGACCGGCGGGCTTGACACGGTGGCAATCCGGATGCCGTCTGATCCGATCGCGGCAGAGTTAATCCGTCTGTCCGGCGTGCCGATCGCGGCTCCGAGTGCGAATACATCGGGACGCCCAAGCCCGACGCGCGCGGATCACGTGCTTCAGGATATGGACGGAAAGATCGATGCGATCATCGACGGCGGTCCGGTTGGAATTGGTCTGGAATCGACGATCGTAGATGTTACGGAGAAAATGCCGATGGTTTTAAGACCGGGTGCGATCACCGTGGAGATGCTGCGTGAAACGGTCGGGGAAGTCGGCATTGATCCGGCGATTTTAGGACCGGTCAGCGCGGATGTGCGCCCGAAAGCACCGGGAATGAAATACCGCCATTATGCACCGAAAGCCGATCTGACACTGGTCGAGGGCGAGACGGAGACAGTTGTGGAGACGATCAACCGCCTGGCAGGCGAAAAGCTGGCAGAAGGGCGCAAGGTTGGAATTATCTGCACGGACGAGACGAAAGACCGTTACCCGGCGGGGATGCTGGAAAGCATCGGTGCGCGGGCGCGTCAGGAGACTGTTGCACACAACCTGTATGCAGTTCTGCGCGATTTCGACGATCGCGGCGCGGAATATATCTTTTCGGAAGGATTTTCGGAAGACAATTTAGGACGGGCGATTATGAACCGGCTCAATAAGGCGGCTGGCTATCATATTTTGAAGGTGTGAGACGATGCGGTATTTATTGGCGGCGATTAATGCCAAATATATACATTCAAATCTGGGAATTTACAGCCTGAGACGGTATGCGATGGAGCGGCTGGGGCTGGGACAGAAGGATGAGCAGGGTGCGGCTGTTGGAATGGAAATGGTTTCGGAGGCAGCAGAAGGCGCGAATCGAACGAAAACCGTGTCGGAAATCCAGATCGATCTCGGCGAGTACACCATCAACCACCAGATGGATCAGATTCTGCAGGATATTTACCGGAGAAAACCGGATGTGGTGGGATTTTCCTGTTATATCTGGAATATCGTTTACGTGAAGGAACTGATCCACGATTTGAAAAAGGTTCTTCCGCAGGTCCGCATCTGGATGGGAGGTCCGGAGGCTTCGTATGACGCGGTTCACCTGATGGATGAGCTGCCGGAGGTCGAGCTGATCATGCAGGGCGAAGGCGAGGAGACCTTTACGAGGTTGGTGGAGGCGTGTGAGTGCGGGACGGAGGTTTGTTTTTCAGAGCTTCCAGGCATTGTCCTACGCCGTTCGGATGGCACCATCGAGGTCCATCGTCCGGCGCCGCTCATGAATCTGGACGACATTCCATTTTCCTACGGAGATTTAAGCGGGCTGGAACACCGCATTATCTACTATGAGAGCAGCCGTGGATGTCCATTTTCCTGTAGTTACTGTCTGTCTTCGATTGACAAAAAAGTGCGGTTCCGCAGCCTTTCGCTGGTAACCAGGGAGCTGCAGTTTTTCCTTGACCGGAAGGTGCCGCAGGTAAAGTTCGTAGACCGGACGTTTAACTGCAAAAAGAGCCATTCGATGGCGATCTGGCAGTATTTGCTGGAACACGATAATGGAATTACCAACTTCCATTTTGAAATTTCATCGGATCTTCTGGATGATGACGAGCTGGCACTGATGAAACAGATGCGTCCGGGGCTGATTCAGTTGGAAATCGGCGTGCAGACGACGAACCTGGTGGTTGTGAAGGAGATCCGGAGGACGATGGATCTAGATAAGGTGGCGCACCGTGTGGCGCAGGTCAATGCCTTTGGCAACATCCATCAGCATCTCGACCTGATTGCGGGGCTTCCGTATGAGGATATCGAGAGCTTTCATCGTTCCTTCAACGATGTATACAAAATGGAGCCGGAACAGCTTCAGCTTGGCTTTCTGAAGGTGCTGAAAGGTTCCTATATGGAAGAAATGAAGCAGAAATACGGTCTGCTCAGCCAGAGCAAGCCGCCGTATGAGGTGCTTAGAACCAACTGGCTTTCCTATGAAGAGGTGATCCGTCTCAAGGGTGTGGAAGAGATGGTCGAGGTCTATTACAACAGCGGACAGTTCCGCCGCACGATGAAATACCTGGTGCAGGAATGGGGCGATGCATTTGATTTGTATGACCGTCTGGCGGCATTTTATGAGGAAGAGGGACTGAATGGAGTGAGCCATAACCGGCTGGCACGGTATGAGATTTTGTATCTGTTTATTCAGAAATGGGGAAACAAAGAAATTTCCTATCAGGATCTTCTCATTTATGACCTCTACCTCCGTGAAAACGTCAAGAGCCGTCCATCTTTTGCCCCGGATCCGTCGGAGTGGAAGAACGAGACGAAGCAGTTTTTCATGCGCGAGGCGAAGGAACGCCGTTATTTGAAGGGCTACGAGGCATACGATTCCAGGCAGATGGCGAAAATGGCGCATTTAGAGCGGATGGAAGACGGAAGCTTTGTGCTGTTTGATTACAAAAACCGGGATGCTCTGTTTGGCAATGCGGCGGCATTTTCCATTTCCCGGGATGAAATACAGTGAGAAATGGGATTTTCCAGAGAAAGACAGGAAAAAGAAATTGCGGATGGCGGCAGTCTGAACATCTGCGAACGAGAAGAAATGTAGGACAACCATATTTTAAATTAGATGGATAGTAAACTGTTCAGTAGGTCTGTGCATTTACTGCGCTGACCGTACGAAAACATGGGCCAGCAGGCAAAAATCCCATTGCCGTAGGCAATTTTTAATGGATTTTTGCGCGTGACTGTGAAGGTACTGAACAGTTACGATGGATAAATAAAATGGAAAAAACAGACAATTCTTATATAGCGATTGACCTGGAGACAACAGGGTTAAATCCCAAAACCGAGCGGATCATCGAGATTGGCGCGGCGCGAGTGGAAGATGGAACCGTGGTGCAGACGTATTCGACGTTTGTCAACCCGGAGCGGGAACTGGATGCGCGCATCCGGGAGCTGACGGGAATCTGTGACGATGATTTGAAGGATGCGCCGGTGCTGGATACAGTTTTGCCGGAACTTCTGGCATTCTGCGGGGAGCTGCCGCTTTTGGGGCATCATGTTATCTTTGATTTCAGCTTTCTCAAGCGGGCGGCGGTCAACCGGAAGTATACATTTGAGTATGCGGGGCTTGATACCTTGAAAATCTGCCGCCATTTTATGCCGGAGGAGGAAAAGAAGAATCTGGCAGCCGCGTGCCGGTATTTTGCGGTGGATCCGGGCGAGAGCCATCGGGCGCTTTCGGATGCGCTGGCGGCGCACCATCTGTATCAGGAGCTTAAAAACAGGTATTTTCTGGAAGTGCCGGAGGTGTTTGCACCGCAGCCTTTGATTTACAAGGTAAAACGCGAACAGCCCGCGTCAAAAAAGCAAAAAGAAGTCTTGCGGGAATTACTAAAATATCATAGAATAAATTTATCTGTGCAGATTGATTCGCTTTCGAAAAATGAGATTTCGAGACTTACGGATCAGATTATCGCGCAGTATGGCAGAATGCAGAAGAGGTGAGAGATATGTTTAAATTTTCAAATCAGAAAACACGCCAGATCGTATCAGCGGTTGTTATTATAATCGTAGTAGTAGCGATGGTAGCGGGAACCATTTTGGCAGGTCTTATGATGTAAAGGTTCGGTAGATGATGAAAAAAAGAAATTGGATGGCAGGCGTATGCGGCGCGGCAGTGATGGGACTGCTTATAGCCGGTACGGGCACCGCGTCAGCGGGGACGATTCCCGCGGGCTTTCAGGTCGGTGGGTTTGATCTTTCCGGGATGACACGGGAAGAGGCGGATCAGACGATTGAGAAATCGATCGGGGAGATGGAAAATCAGACCATTTCGATCCGGGTAGAAGGTCATGAGGTTCAGACGACGGCGGCGGAGCTGGGATTTTCCTGGGTCAACCAGAACGAGATTGATGAGGAAGTGGAGAAACTTTCCGGCGGAAATCTTCTGCGCCGGTATCTGAATCAGAAGGAATTAGAGCAGTCCGGTGTGGATCTGCAGATTGAGACAGCGGTCGATGAAGCGAAGGTTGCCGAGTTTGTGCAGACCCGGTGCGCGGAATTTACGACAGCGCCGCAGGACGCTGTGATCACGCATGAAAATGGAGTCTTTCAGGTCAGCCAGTCTTCGGCGGGACAGGAAGTGGACATAGATGCGACGACAAAAGCACTGAATGAGGCGCTCGCGGGCGGTCTTTCGGAACCGGTTTCGGTGGATGCAACAGTCAAAAATGCAGAGCCGACCCGCACGACAGAGGCATTATCTACGATTCAGGATGCACTTGGAACCTTCAGTACCGGATTCAACCCGGGAAATGTGTCGCGTTCCAAGAATCTGCGGAACGGTGCGGCGAAGATCAACGGCACGGTTCTGATGCCGGGAGAAGAATTTTCGGCTTATACATGGCTGACCCCATTTACGGTGGAAAATGGCTATGCATCGGCAGGTTCCTATGCGAACGGTCAGGTAGTCGATACGGTCGGCGGTGGCGCCTGCCAGATCTGCACGACGCTCTACAATGCAGCGCTTCTGGCGGAGATGGATATCACCCAGCGCCAGAATCATTCGATGATTGTTACTTACGTTCCGGCATCGCAGGATTCGGCGATCGCGGGTACTTATAAGGATCTGAAATTTAAAAATCCATACGATACCCCGATCTATATGGAAGGGGCAGTGAACGGCGGGACTATTTCATTTACGATATATGGAAAAGAGACACGGCCGGCAAACCGGACGATCAAATACGTTTCGGAGACACTGTCGAAGAAGGATCCGGGCGAGCCGATCACAAAGGTGGACGCATCTTTGAAGCCGGGTGCGAGGGTGAAGGAACAGTCGGCGCACTATGGGCTGCAGTCACGGCTCTGGAAATACGTCTACGTGGATGGCGTGGAGACGGAGAAAACCTTGCTGCAGACGGATACCTATATGGCATCGAAGGCAATCTACCGTGTAGGTCCGGCCGTTGCAGCTGCGGCACCGGCGGTTCCGGCTGGACCGCAACCTGAGGCACCGCAGCCTGAGACACCACAGCCGGAAAATCCGGTTCCGGCACCGACGGAAGCACCGGCAGCACAGGAGCCGACCCCGGCACAGCCGCAGGGACCAGCCGGTCCGGCGCAGGAAGCAGCGCCGCCGATGGAGTGATAGCTTATATCGGATCATATATAGTGATGGTATGAGAGCAGAGATTTGTGGTAACATGGCGTGGTAAACGCAGAAAATTACTGTACTTGAATGTGAAGCTGGGAAAGGAATCAGAATGAACATAAAAGATGAAATTTTCGAGGCATACGGGGAGATGAAAGCCGAGCAGGATCTTCTGGCGGTCGGTTACACCGCGCTTCTTGGTACCTCGATGGCGGCAAAAAGCGGCGAGGCGGCGCTTTTGAACCGATTTTCTGCACGGTATGTGAGAGAATGCCAGAATCTCTATGAGAAATGGAATCCGTCTCCGCTTCTGGAGGCATTTGCTGCACATAAAGAGCGGAAAGTGCTGACCCGTCTCGGCGCATCTGCGTGGTATCCGGCGGGCGGGGGCGGCGTCATGGCAGCGCTGTGGCATTTTTTTGATGGATTCGGACTCGGATTTGAGATGGATCTTAGGAAACTTCCGATCCGCCAGGAGACGGTGGAGGTCTGCGAGGTATTTGACCTCAATCCATACCGTTTACAGTCCCAGGGCTGCATTTTGCTGACGGCGTCTAGCGGTCCGAAACTGCTAAAGAATCTGGAGAGAGAGGGCATTCCGGCGGCGCTCATCGGTCGGACGCGCACCGCGATCGGACGCGAGATTTACAGCGGCGAAGTACATAGCTTTCTTGACCGGCCAAAACCGGATGAGATAGATAAAATGAAAGACTTACCAAAATCCCATTAACAGGAGGTAGTAAAGTGAGAGAGAGAATTTTAGCGGTCATTGAAAAAAACAGCCGCATCAGCGTCAAAGAGCTGGCGGATTTACTCGGGGAAAATGAAGCTGCGGTCGCGGCGGAGATCGCCGAAATGGAAAATGAACATATCATCTGCGGTTACCATACCCTGATTAACTGGGATAATACAGATGAGGAGAAGGTCATTGCACTGATCGAAGTAAAGGTAACGCCGCAGCGCGAGATGGGCTTTGACAAGATTGCCGAGAGAATCTATCAGTACAGCGAGGTGACTTCGGTATACCTGATGTCCGGCGGCTATGATTTTACCGTTATGATCGAGGCGAAAACCATGCGTGCAGTTGCACAGTTCGTGGCAGAAAAGCTTTCCACGATCGATTCTGTGCTGAGTACCGCGACCCATTTTATTCTTAAAAAATACAAAGACCATGGTACCGTTCTCTGCGACGGTCCTCAGGATGAAAGGATGTTGATTGTTCCGTGAGAAACCCATTATCAGATACGATTGTAAATATTCCGCCGTCCGGAATCCGGAAGTTTTTTGATGTTGTCAGCGAGATGAAGGGCGCGATCTCCCTGGGCGTGGGCGAACCGGATTTTGATACACCGTGGCATATCCGCGAGGAGGGCATTTATTCGCTGGAAAAAGGACGCACCTTCTATACGTCGAACTCTGGTTTAAAGGAACTGCGCCAGGAGATCTGCCATTATCTGAAACGTCGTCAGCGCCTTGAGTATGATCCGAATACAGAAGTGATGGTAACGGTCGGCGGCAGCGAGGCGATTGATATCGCCCTGCGCGCGATGCTCAATCCGGGCGATGAGGTTCTGATTCCGCAGCCGAGTTACGTTTCCTATGTGCCGTGTACGGTGCTGGCGGGCGGTACGCCGGTCATTATCGAGCTGGAGGAGAAGAATGAGTTCCGTCTGACGCCGGAGAAGCTGCTGGAGAAAATCACACCGAAAACAAAGGTGCTGATTCTTCCATTCCCGAACAATCCAACGGGCGCGATCATGAACCGCACCGATCTGGAGGCGATCGCGAAGGTGATTGAGGAGAAGGATCTGTTTGTGCTGAGTGATGAAATTTATTCCGAGCTGACCTACAGCGGCAAGCACGTTTCCATCGCGGAGATTTCCGGGATGCGTGACCGCACGGTGCTGATCAACGGATTTTCCAAGGCATATGCGATGACCGGGTGGCGTCTCGGCTATGCGGCGGCTCCAGCGCTTATCTTAAAACAGATGCTGAAAATCCATCAGTTTGCGATTATGTGTGCGCCGACCACCAGCCAGTATGCAGCGGTTGACGCCCTGCGGAATGGCGATGAGGACATTGCCCGCATGAAGAAAGCCTACGATGAGCGCCGCCGCTATCTTTTGAGAGAGTTCCGGGTGCTTGGCATGGACTGTTTCGAGCCGTATGGAGCATTTTATATGTTCCCGTGCATCAAACGGTTTGGCATGACCTCGGATGAATTCGCAAACCGCCTGTTACAGGAAGAGAAGCTGGCGCTTGTGCCGGGCACCGCGTTTGGAGACTGCGGCGAGGGCTATCTGCGTGTTTCCTATGCGTATTCGCTGGAGGATCTGCAGAAGGCGATCGAGCGCATCAAGCGGTTTGTGGCACGGCTGGATGGAAAGACAGAAGCGTAGAAATTGCTTTGGCATAAGGATAGAAATCGCTTTGGAATAGGGCAAACTTGCAGGAAGTTTTGCCGGCGGTGATGAAGAGATAGAGATGCAGCGCTGCTGCAATGAAATAGGAAGACCGGAAATGGAGAAGAAAGATGTTAAATATTGTACTCTATGAACCGGAGATGCCGATGAATACAGGAAATATAGGACGAAGCTGCGTGGCAACGAACACGCGGCTTCATCTGATCGAGCCTCTCGGTTTTAAATTGAATGATAAAATGGTAAAAAGAGCGGGTCTTGATTACTGGCCACATCTGGACGTGACAGTTTACAGCGATTTTAAAGATTTTCTGGAGAAGAATCCGGGCGCGCGTCCGTATATGGCGACCACGAAGACGACGCAGGTGTATACGGACGTTCACTACGATCCGGACTGCTATATCATGTTCGGACCGGAAAGCCGCGGCATCCCGGAAGAACTCCTGATCGAAGACCCGGAGCGCTGCGTCCGCATCCCGATGTGGGGTGAGACGCGCTCTCTGAATCTGTCAAACTCGGTGGCGATCATTCTGTATGAGGCGCTGCGGCAGAATGGGTTTGAGAAGATGAATACGGAGGGGCATCTGCATCACCTCCAGTGGAAATAAGGTGGATTCTGTCCCACACGTGCGTCATCAACGTCTCAGATGAAACAGGAATTAGTGGCACCAAGTCCCACAGGCACTGATATTTCCGTCGCATTCGGCGTCGGAGTCAGTGCCATTTTTATTGTTGTCCGGCAGGTGGACGCCGCAGGATGGTCCGTTATTTCCGCTCCGGTCAAAGTGAAGCATTCCGTTTAAGAAGTCTTCGACGCGGTCTTTAGGAGCGCCTTTGGCGCCGCCGAGAACCTGGATGCTGGTTTCGCGCAGGGCGATCATCATCGGGATCGGAAGGGCGTCGCAGAGGAGGACGGCAGTATTTTCTTTTTTCAGAAACTCGACCAGCGCGCCGGGATCGTTTGCATAGGTCTGTTTCACGGTTTTGGTGGAAATAATCTCATCGTCAACTACATCAAAAATTAAAAATTCTTTCACCTGAGCCAGGTGGGAGCAGATTTCTCCGTTTTCATAAGGAACTGCAATTTTCATGAGTGACCTCCTTTTTTAGAGATAGTATAGCGCTTAGAATTGAAAAATCAATATCGCGCGAAGTAGAAACATGTCGCAGGCGACCGCGCCCGGCGCGAGAATATGCCAAGGCACATTCTTTTTTACAATTATGATTTGAAGCAGCAAACCCCTTAATCCGACTTGACTTCTTTCCACAAACTATTATAAAGCTCGTCCGCCTCATCCCCAAGATACCGGTAAACCTCGCAGTTTTTCAGCTGCTTTGCATCTGGGAAGACGGCTTTGTTGTTCTGGATTTCTTCGTCCAGCATTTCCTTGGCTGCCTTGTTTGGCGTCGCGTAGGTAATGTACTCAAAGTTTTTGACTGCGACATCCGGGCGGCAGAGGAAATTGATCCATTTTTCTGCGTTTTCCTTATTTTTCGCATTTTTCGGAACCACCCAGGAATCGAGCCAGACGTTGGTTCCCTCTTCCGGGATCACGTATTCCAGGGAGAATGGGAGGTTCTGCGCGGCCACCTCATCCTGAATGTACATGATCTCGCCGGAGTAGATGACGCCGATGGCTGCCTCGCCGCCGATCATCTTATCGCGCACCTGATCGATGACGTAAGCCTGTATGAGCGGTTTCTGGTCAATCAGATCCTGCTTTGCCTGCTGGAGTTCGGTTTCGTCGGTCGAGTTGGCAGAGAAGCCGTCTTTTTTGAGCGCTACCATGAAGGCGTCGCGGACGCTGTCCTGCATCAGGATCTCGCCTTTATAAGCCGGATTCCAGAGATCGGACCATTTGGTCGGAACTGGAAGTCCTTTTTCTTCGATGAGCTTCGTATTATAGAGAATACCGACAGTTCCCCAGGTGTACGGCACGGAATATTTGTTTTCCGGGTCGAACTGCTTGGACATTTCCATGTACTGCGGGTCAATGTTTTTGACATTTGGAATGTTGTCAAAGTTGAGTTCGGCAAGCAGGTCATTTTCCTTCATTTTCTGAATCATGTAGTCGGATGGGCAGACTGCATCGTAGTTGACGCCGCCGGCTTCGATGACCGGATACATTTCTTCCAGTGTCTCAAATACGTCGTAGGTAACCTTGATTCCGGTTTCCTGTTCAAATTCCTCAATCAGGTCCGGATCAATATATTCGCCTGCATTGTAGACGTACAGTTCGTTTGAATGAGTCGTGGTGTAGCGGCTGTAGGTGCTGACACCAACGACAAGCAGAATCAGCGTGCAGGCAAGTCCCAGAATGCCGTTCTTGATCTGGTTGTTGCGTTTGCGGCGATTGATGGTCTCTGTGTCAATCACAGTCGCATTGCCGGTGGATTTTTTCTCCGGGGCAAAGTTGGTGATCACCAGGAGCACCAGGACTGCCACGAAAATCAGCGTGGACAGGGCGTACATCGTCGGCTGGATGCCTCGGCGCACCTGGCTGTAGATCAGGGTGGATAAGGTATCCATACCGGCACCTCTTGTAAAGTGCGTAATGATAAAATCATCGAGGGACATCGTAAATGCCATCAAAAAGCCGGAGAGGATACCCGGGACGATGTCCGGAAATACGACCTTGAAGAAAGCATACAGCGGGCTGGCGCCGAGATCCAGAGCGGCTTCGTAGGTGTACCGGTTCGTCTGCTTGAGTTTCGGCATGACACTTAATATCACATATGGAATATTAAATGTGATATGGGCGATCAGCACGGTTTTAAATCCGAGAGAGATACCGAACGCGATAAATGCCAGCATCAGGGAGATACCGGTTACGATATCGGAGTTCAGCATCGGGATGTTGTTGATTCCCATGACGATGGTGCGCGGAATCCGTTTCATGCTGTTGATGCCGATGGCGGCGATCGTGCCGATGACGGTCGCGATCAGAGCCGACGCAAACGCGATGAGCAGCGTATTGTTTAAGGCATTCATGATGGCGGAATCCTGGAACATCTGCGTATACCAGCGGGTGGTAAAACCGCCCCAGACGGTTCTCGATTTTGTGTTGTTAAAGGACAAAACGATCATGGTCACGATCGGGATGTATAAAAAGAGCAGGATGAGCGCCAGGTAAAAGTCCTGGAAAAACTGTTTTAAGCGGTTATGTTTCATCAGAACGCATTGCCCTCCCCTTCTTTATCGTATTTGGCGATGAGCGCCATACTCAGTAAAATGAAAATCATCAGAACCAGCGAGAGACCGGAACCTAAGTGCCAGTTGCTTCCCTTGGTGAACTCCTGCTCGATGACATTTCCGATGAGCAGGATCTTGCTGCCGCCTAAGAGACTGGAAATAACGAAGGTTGTCAGCGCCGGGACAAATACCATGGTAATGCCGCTGATGATGCCCGGGATGCTGAGCGGAATCCAGATGTGAATGAGTGTCTGGAAATTGTTTGCACCCAGGTCTTTGGCGGCGTTGATGGTATTGTCGTCGATCTTTGCCAGCACATTATAAATCGGGAGGATCATGAAAGGCAGGAAGTTGTATACCATACCCAGAATGATCGCCCACGGGGTATTGATGATGGCAATATTTGGCAGATGGAGAAAGGAAAGAATGCCGTTGATAACGCCATTTTTCTCCAGGAGCGTCTGCCACGCGAGGGTGCGGAGCAGGAAATTCATCCACATCGGAAGGATGAAGACGAATACCATGAAGCTGCCTGCCCCAATGCCGCGGCGGCGCAGCACCAAAGCCAGCGGATAGGACAAAAGCAGGCAGATGGCGGTCGCAGCCAGAGACAGACCCAGGGATAAGAGCAGCGCCTTCATATGCTCCGGTGTCGTGATGGAACAGACATTTGCCAGTGTAAATGCCCCGCTTTTGGTTGTCAGACCGTAGTATACGATCAGCAGGAGCGGGATGATGGTAAAACCGATCATCCAGAGAATATAAGGACCGGCGAAGAGCCGTTTCACGTTTGATTTCATGCTAAGTCCGACTCCTTTCTATTCATTGACGCCCACAGCTTCCTCGTCCTCTGACGCCGGCTTGTTCATGATCTGGATGTCAAACGGGTCTACATGGATGCCGACCTTCTCGCCGACCGGGAACATATCCGTGCTGTGAACCAGCCATTCATAGCCGTCCGGTGTGGTGACTTCCATCTCATAGTGGACGCCCTTGAAAATCAGGTGGGTGACAATGCCCTGCAGCGTGCCTTCCTCCGGTTTTACGAGGTCGATGTCCTCCGGGCGGATGACAACGTCTACCGGTTGGTTTGTTCCGAATCCTTTATCGACGCAGGCAAATTTCGCACCGAAGATTTCAACCAGCTCGTCGTGGATCATCAGACCGTCCACGATGTTGCTCTCGCCGATGAAGTCGGCAACGAATGCGTTTTCCGGCTCGTTGTAGATCTGTTCCGGGGAACCCATCTGCTGGATATAACCCTGGTTCATGACAACGATGGTATCGGACATCGTCAACGCCTCTTCCTGATCGTGGGTAACATAGATAAAAGTGATGCCTAACTCATTTTTCAGACGGATCAGCTCGTACTGCATGTCCTGGCGCAGTTTTAAATCTAGGGCACCGAGCGGCTCATCGAGAAGCAGGACCTTTGGCTCGTTGACAATCGCACGTGCAATGGCGATACGCTGCTGCTGACCGCCGCTCAAAGAGTCAATGCTGCGGTGCTCAAAGCCGTTTAGGTTTACAAGCTTTAAAGCGTACTTAATTTTGTCATCAATATATGCTTTTGATTTATTCTTAATTTTTAGTCCAAATGCGATATTATCTGCGATGCTCATATGCGGAAACAGTGCGTATTTCTGGAATACGGTGTTTAGCTGGCGCTTGTTTGGCGGAAGTTTGGTGATGTCTTCGCCGCCGAAAATTACTTTTCCTGTATTTGGGGATTCAAATCCGCCGATGATGCGGAGCGTGGTCGTCTTGCCGCAGCCGCTGGGACCTAAGAGCGTTACAAAGGAATTTTCCTTTACTGAAAGGCTCAAGTCATCCAGGACCAGGGTGTCGTCAAAGCGTTTCGAGATATGCTGTAAATCGATTAATGGCTGGCTCATGGGTTTCCTCCGTAAATAGTAAAATAATGTGTAGTATTAGAAACTTGGCGGCGAGCTGACCCAGAGGATCGTCGCGCCGGAGCGGCTTTCAAGGTAATGCGTCTTGTCGCTCGTATAGTAAAAAGATTCGCCCTTTTTGGCTTTGTACGTCCGGTTCCCCAGATGAATCAGGATGCTGCCGGAAAGAACGTAGCCAAATTCCTCACCCTCATGCGGGCTGTCCGGATAGGTGGAGCCGCCGGCACCGAGTGTCAGGTGGATCGGTTCCATCGTGTTCTTCTGGGCGTTCGGGATGATCCACTGAAGCTCATTTTTCAGTTCCGGATCTTCCTTGATAAAATAGTCGTTTTTTTCAAATACAATCTGCTCTTCCGGAGCCTCGTTGAAAAACTCCCCTATAGTTGTGCCGAGACACTGGAGAATATCCATCAAAGTAGCGATGGACGGGGAGGTCAGATCGCGCTCTACCTGGGAGATAAATCCCTTCGAAAGCTCTGCGCGGTCAGCCAGCTCTTCCTGCGTCAGACCCTTTAAAATTCGCAGTTCCTTTAATTTTCCTCCTATACTCAACAGAGGGAACCTCCTTTCCTGGTTTCATAGGAAATTGCGTCCTATGAAACAAAAAACGCTCCGCGAGGATGCGCTAGGGCACATTCTTTTTTATAAAAACCGGGTGGGAAAACCATCCGTCCGGCGTTTTTTAGAAACATGCAAAAGTAAGATGAAAGTTTAGAAATTCTAAAATGAATGTAAAATTAATCTTTTTGTTTAGAAATAATAAACTTGCTTCCGAGTATCTATTATACAGAATGTGGGGAAGGTGTCAAGGAAAAAAACGGGAAAATCCGGGGGTTCTCAAATTGTGTGAAAAAAGGGTGCAAAAATGGCGGTATGATGATAAAATAGGGGCAGATAATTTGATAGAAACCGCTATAACGGTTCTGGGGGATCAAAGGAGGAACATTTCATGCAGGATAAGTATATGGCATATGTGGGTTCTTACTCATACAACGGTCAGGCAAAGGGAATTACCGTGTATGATGTGGATGAAAAAAAGGGAAAATTTATCTACCGGTGCGAGGTGGAAGTGGACAATTCTTCCTATTTAACCGTTTCACATGACGGGCGGATGCTCTATTCCATCGCGGACGAGGGCGTTGTGGCGTTCCGGATTCTGGAAAATGGCGCACTCAGCCGTGTGAACAGCGCAAATATCAAGGCGATGCGCGGCTGCCATATTGCGACCGATGCGGAGGACAAGTTTATCTTCGTATCCGGCTATCATGACGGCAAGGAGACGGTGGTCCGCCTGAAACCGGACGGTTCTATCGGGGAAGTGACCGACGGCGTTTACCACAAGGGACTTGGAAGCGTGGCAGAGCGCACGTTCCGCCCGCATGTGAGCTGTGCGGAGCGCACACCGGATGGCAGATTCCTGCTGGTAGCCGATCTGGGAATTGACCAGGTCAAGATTTACAGGTTTGATGGCGAGAAGGGAACACTTTCATTGGTGGACGCGATCCGCTGTGATTTGGAATCTGGTCCGAGACATTTCATGTTCAGCAAGGATGGAAAATTCTTGTATTTGATGTATGAAATCAAAAATGTGATTGATGTATACACGTATGAAACGGGCGATCGTGTGCCGAAGATCGAGAAGATCCAGACGATTCCATCGACCGCACCGGAGCGCACCAGCCAGCTGACTGCAGCGTGCACGATCCGGATGTCCGAGGATGAGACACATCTGTTCTGCAGCAATGCGGGCGATAATTCAGTCAGTGTCTACGAGCGCGATGCACAGACGGGGCTTTTGAAGCTGCTCTGCTGTCTGCCGATCAGTGGAGATTACCCGAAGGATATCGCGATTTTCCCGGATGGAAACCATCTGGCGTCGATCAACCACGGCAGTAACAGCATTTCTTTCTTCCAGGTGGAATATAAGGAGAAACTGCTGGTGATGAGCGGACGCAGTATTTCGGTGAATGAGCCGAACTGCTGTGTGATCACAAAGGTACCTACGAGAGGAAAGAAAGCAGACTAAATGGCAGAAGGAGTTAATAGCGAGAATGGCAGGATCAACATACGGAAAAATACTGACAATGACAACGTGGGGCGAATCCCACGGCGCAGGCGTGGGCGTGGTCGTGGATGGCTGTCCGGCGGGGCTTGCGCTTTGTGAGGAAGACGTTCAGCGTTATCTGGACCGCCGCAAACCGGGGCAGAGCCGTTTTACGACGAAGCGCAGCGAGAGCGATACGGTGGAGATCCTGTCAGGCGTTTTTGAAGGGCGGACGACGGGCACGCCGATCTCGATGCTGGTGCGGAACCAGGATCAGCATTCGAAGGATTACAGTGAGATCGCCAGTTATTACCGTCCCGGACATGCAGATTATACCTTCGATGAAAAATACGGTTTCCGGGATTACCGGGGCGGCGGACGTTCTTCGGGACGCGAGACGATCGGACGCGTGGCAGCAGGCGCTATCGCGGCAAAGCTGCTGGAATCCTTGAACATTCGGGTAAAAGCATACACGAAAGCGATCGGACCGGTGGAAGTGGCGCCGGATCGGTTTGATCTGGCAGAATGTGAAAAGAATAAGCTGTATATGCCGGATGCTGCCGCAGCCGCAGAGGCAGAGCAGTATCTGGAAAGGAAGATGGCGGAGAAAGATTCTGCTGGCGGTATCGTGGAATGCGTGATTGCCGGTCTTCCGGCAGGGCTTGGTGAACCGGTTTTTGATAAATTTAATGCGAATCTGGCAAAGGCAATCTGCTCGATCGGTGCCGTTAAAGGCTTCGAGATCGGAGAGGGTTTCCATGCGGCGCAGATGGCAGGAAGCGAGAACAACGACGCATTTGTCATGGAGCCGGATGGAAGCGTTGGCAAGGCGACGAACCATGCAGGCGGCATTTTAGGCGGTATGACGGATGGAAGCGAAGTTGTGTTCCGTGCGGCATTTAAACCGACCCCGTCGATTGCCGCAGAGCAGAGAACCGTCAATAAGAGCGGCGAGGAGATCGGCATCAGCATCAAGGGACGCCATGATCCGATCATTGTGCCGAGAGCGGTTGTCGTGGTTGAGACGATGGCGGCATTTGCGGCAGCGGATATGCTGCTGGGCGGCATGACGGCGAGACTGGATCGGATTCAGGAGTTTTACCGGAAGTAAGGGAATGCAAATAAAAATTTTGGAAAAGCTGCGGCGGGCTCAGCCTGTTTGGTCCGCGGCTTTTTCTGGCATTAAATCAGGAGGCAGCAGGATGAGTGCAACAGGAATTTCAAAAGAAATAGAGACGGCAGGACAGTTAGAGGAACTGCGCCAGGAGGTACGGATTGCCGCAGAGGAACTTCTCAGTGCGGCAAATATGAAGCCGGGACAGATTTTGGTGGTCGGATGCTCGTCCAGCGAGATTGCATCGCATAAGATCGGTTCCTATTCCAGCGCCGAGATCGGAAAAGCGGTGTTTGAGGAGCTGTATGCAGTTACCAAGTCGCAGGGGCTTTATCTGGCGGCACAGTGCTGTGAACATCTGAACCGGGCGCTGATTGTGGAAGAAGAAGCGGCGGAAAAATATGGTCTGGAGATGGTAAACGTCGTGCCGCAGCTAAAAGCAGGCGGTTCCTTTGCAACGGCAGCCTATGCGGGATTTGAACATCCGACAGCCGTAGAGCGGATTCAGGCACACGCGGGCATCGATATCGGAGACACTTTCATCGGTATGCACCTGCGCCCGGTTGCAGTTCCGGTGCGGACCTCGATCCGTGCGATCGGCGGCGCCCATGTGACGTGTGCGAGAACGAGGCTGAAATATATTGGCGGAGAGCGGGCGCATTATCTGGATGCGAAATAAAGAAAATGAGGAGTACAAAAAAACGTGGAAATCAGGAAAAATGATGAATTTGAACTGACAATCGAAGATATGAGCGAGGACGGAGCCGGGATCGGAAAGCAGGACGGCTATATCTGGTTTGTAAAAGATGCCGTGATCGGGGATCGGATCCGGGCGCGGGCGATGAAAATGAAGAAAAATTACGGCTTTGCCCGTCTGATGGAGGTGCTGGAAGCATCCAAAGACCGCGTGATGCCGGAATGCCCGGTCGCAAGACAGTGCGGCGGCTGCCAGCTTCAGATGATGAGTTATGAGGCGCAGCTTCATTTTAAGGAGCGCAAGGTCTACAATAACCTGCGCCGGATCGGCGGGATGGAGAATCTGCGGCTGCCGGAGCAGGCAGATGAAGTGAGTGTGCCTGAGAATGTATCTGAAAGAAATACATCCGAAAGGATGGAGACAACCGATGCGGGGGTGAAAGCAGAGAACGTGTCGGGGAAAAGTGTCGGGAAAGGTGTGGATAAAACTATCACCATGGAGCCGATCCTGGGGATGGAGCACCCGTGGCGCTACCGCAACAAGGCACAGTTTCCGTTTGGACGCGATAAGGATGGAAGAATCATTGCCGGATTTTACGCGGGACGCACCCACCATATTGTGGAAGCGGAGGATTGCCTGCTGGGTGTCGAAGAAAATGCGGTAATTCTGGATATTATCAAGAAAATCATGGAAGAATACCAGATTGCGCCATATGACGAGGAGACGCACAAGGGGCTGATTCGTCATGCATTGATTCGGAAGGGATTTTCAAACGGCGAGCTGATGGTCTGTCTCGTCATCAATGGAAAGAAGCTGCCGCACGCGGATATTTTTGTGGAACGCTTAAAAGAAGTCCCTGGCATGACCAGTATTTCCTACAACATCAATCAGGAAAAAACAAACGTGATTCTTGGTGCGGAGCTTGTAAACTTATACGGACCGGGCTATATCACAGATAAAATCGGAAATGTATCGTACCAGATTTCGCCGCTTTCTTTCTATCAGGTCAATCCGGTGCAGACGGAAAAACTCTATGGAACGGCGCTGGAATACGCGGGGCTGACCGGTGGGGAGACTGTATGGGATCTGTACTGCGGAATCGGAACCATTTCCCTGTTTCTGGCGCAGAAAGCGAAGAAAGTGTACGGTGTAGAGATCGTCCCTCCGGCGATCGAGGATGCCCGCCGGAACGCGGCATTAAATGGCATGGAAAATGTCGAGTTTTTCGTCGGAAAAGCTGAAGAGGTACTTCCAAGGGAGTATGAAAAAAATCAGGTCTATGCCGATGTCATCGTCGTCGATCCGCCGCGCAAAGGCTGTGACAGCGTCTGCCTCGACACGATCGTCCGGATGCAGCCAAAGCGGGTAGTCTATGTCAGTTGCGATTCCGCCACATTGGCGCGCGATGTGAAGTATCTGGATGAAAGAGGATACGCGGTGGAGCGCGTGAGATGCTGTGATATGTTCGGGATGAGCGGGCATGTGGAGACGGTAGCTCTTTTGTCCCGACATTGAGACAAGAGTACTTGTCTCGATGAACGCGGCAGTCGGCAAATCGAGATGCAAGCATCTCGGCTTGCCTCGTTGCTCGCGCAAAAACCAGATGACACGATAGAGATCGATTTAGACTTGGATGAGCTGGATGCAACCAGTGCAGAGCCGAAAGCGACCTATCAGGAAATCAAGGATTATGTGCTGAAAGAATTTGGCTTGAAGGTTTCAAATTTATATATTTCTCAAATCAAAAGGAAATGTGGAATCGAAGTAGGAGAGAACTATAATCTGCCAAGTAGGATGAAAAATCCTGTTTGTTCAGCTTTTGTGTTTATAAGAGGTCAAAGAAGAAGCAAATTACAATTCTATAGCAAGTGATCTTTTCTAAGTTTTGGAAGGCTGGTTTTTCCGTTATAGCTAGTTAAGATTGAGTATATCTATCATAACACGAACATATATTTGATTTAAGAAAATGCGGATATTTTTAAAGTGATTGTGTCAATTTACAATCAATTTCTATTCAATGTGGTTTTCCGGCAGGTTCTGTAAAATAAGCTCAGATCAAAACAATAACGGGAGGAGCTTATGCAACAGAATATTGAATTTGAGCGGTGCATTGATTTTCTGGTACGGATGATTGATAAGTACGGCGATGAAGTCCTCCGAGAGTTGGAGGAAGAAAAACAGAATAAGGAAGAAAAAGAAGCGGCAGTTTCCTGAAATACAAAATGTAAATCAGACTGTCGCTTTTTTGTGAAATTATTCGGCTGCGTTATCTTTTACTTCTGCAAGCATATAAGGATTGCATTTACTTTTACGCTTAAATATAATATAATTTAAGCACAAAAGCAAATATCAAGGATAAGGAGGACAACTATGTCAATATCAGATATTTTGGAATCGCTAATTGAAAAAGACAATGGATATTTGATTACATCGAAGGCCGTTGAATCAGGTGTATCAAAGCCATCTGTCTCAAAATACGTCAGAGAGCATGATATGGAAAAAGTGGCACATGGCATTTATATTTTAGATAATGTGTGGCCAGATGAGTTGTTTGTACTCCAGCAACGAAATAAGAATATTATTTATTCGGGCGAGACCGCCCTTTATTTGCATGGTCTTATCGACAGAGAATACAGTCATATTTGTTTCACTGTTCCTACCGGATATAATGCAACACATATCAAAAAGAAAAACAAAGAAGTTCGTTACGCAAACCCAGAGATTCTTGATATGGGGACCTGTGAAATCCCGTCAAGCAGCGGTAATTTGGTTAAAGTATATGACAAGGAAAGATGTATTTGTGATTTGATTAAAGATCGAAAGAAATATGAAATTCAGTTATATCAGACAGCAATCAAGGAATATATGTCCTCGAAGGAAAAGAATCTTTCAAGATTGATTGAGTATGCGGTTAAACTTGGAGTAAGGGATGAAGTGATGATGTATGTGGAGGTAATGGTATGATTCATACAGCGAAACAACTTAAAGACAAAGTAAAAAACATGTCCGGCGGGAATAGTGAAGTTGCGCAAGCACTAATTAGAACATATTTTATGGAAAGGTTCTTAGAAAGAGTTTCTGTTTCTGAATACAGGAATAATTTTATTTTGAAAGGCGGAATGCTTGTTGCTTCTATTGTTGGTGTAGACATGAGAGCTACAATGGATATCGATACCACTGTGAAAGCATTACCTCTTAATGAGAAGGATGCTAGAGCAATCATTGAGAGAATCGGTGAGCTTCAGCTTGAAGATGGGGTAAACTTTAAGATTACATCAGTAAAAGAAATCATGGAAGAATTTGATTATCCTGGCATTAGGATGATGATAGAAGCTAATCTGGAACGAATGAGACAACCTTTTAAGATCGATATTTCTACGGATGATGCAATCACGCCAGGTGCAGTGGAGTATAAATACAAGCTTATGTTTGAAGACAGATCAATTTCAGTTTTGTCGTATAATCTTGAAACTCTTCTTGCAGAAAAGATGCAGACGATTTTGGCAAGAGGACTTGCGAATACCAGAATGAGGGATTTTTATGATGTATATGAGATTATGAATTCAAAGGCTGATCAGATAAGCTTTGATGTTTTGAAAAAGGCATTTGCGGCTACTTGCATGAAGCGTGAAACTTCTTTTGGCGAGGAGGAAGTGAGAGAAACCTTAGACAAGATTAAAGATGATTCTGGACTCGAAGAAATGTGGAATCGTTTTAAGCGTGTAAACTATTTTGTTGATGATCTTTCGTGGGGAGAAGTATCGGAAACAATAGTAGATAAGATTGAAAAAATTGCAGTCAGTTAATTCGAGGCAAACCAGATTGAAACATCAATCCAATAATATGAGTGTGCTGATGGAATTTATCAGAAGAAATGTAATGAATTGGTATGAAAAGGGAATAAAAATAAAAGACAGGAACAAGTTTTGAAGAAATATCCTCTAAGAGATAGTGAAATATCTATTGTCTTAGAGGATTTTTGTTGAAGAATTTTAATATTCAAGAGTTTGTTTTTTCCTCTTTGACATTAAGCTATGGTTTAAGCCGTAGCTGGCTTTATGTTAGTAATTTTGGAGTAGGATTCGTGAGAGTTCTACCCTGTTGTTGATTTTGACAGTGATGTAAGAGAACGACGGATATGCAGTGAAACCATAATACAATAAAAAGAATATTTGCTGATTTCTCATGAACGTGATACACTTATAGATAAGCTGTATCGGCTGTCGATCACGACCGTTTCGGCGGTGTGAAAATGAGAAATTCCGGCACCGGAGGCTTTCAGAGTCACGATCATGCGACCGTGCGAAAGTTCCGGTGCCTTTTTATTTCAAAGGAAAGTGCGTCCTGATGAAAGCGGCAGAGAATATTTTGAGCGGTATTTGAGAAAGGAAACAGGAGATGGATGACAAAAAAATAGCCGTACTGATCGATGCGGAAAATGTGTCCGGCAAGTATATCAAGCTGATTTTAGATGAGGTCAGCAATTATGGAAGTGCGACATACAAGCGCCTTTACGGCGATTTTCAGACGCCGAGCGTGCGGGCGTGGATGAAGAACCTGCGCGACTATGCGATCACGCCGGTTTTCCAATACAATTATACGCAGGGGAAAAATGCCTCCGATTCGGCGCTGATCATCGATGCGATGGATATTTTATATTCGGGCAATGTGGATGGCTTCTGTATCGTCACCTCGGACAGTGATTTTACGAAGCTGGTGCTGCGCCTGCGTGAGTCAGGCATGACGGTGATCGGCATGGGAGAGCGCAAGACGCCGAATGCATTTGTCTCGGCGTGTGAGACATTTAAATTTCTGGATATTTTATTAAACGATGAAAATCCGTCGCAGAATCCGTCCCTGCCGCAGACGCGCAAGGAGAGTGAGGCGGATGGTTCCAGAAAAGAGGCAGAGAAAGAAAGCGATCCGAATGCAGTCAGCAATATTCCGAACATGGAGGAGATGGAGAAAGAGATTATCTCGATCATCAACACACATGCGGACGATGACGGATGGGTGGATTTATCGGAGCTGGGAGACAACCTTCCAAAGCGTGTGCCGGGATTTGACCCGCGAAATTATAAATGCACGAAGTTAAAGCAGTTTATCGAGCTGTTTGATTCCGTTGAGGTTCGGTCAGCGCGCAATCCGCACAATAAGATTCTGTCGATCATCTATGTGCGTGTCAAACAGAAAGAAGAAAAGCCGGTACTTTCCAAGGTACGGCTCGGCGGAAAACGGAAGAAGGATGCGGACGCGGAAGAATAGTAAGCATATGCGGTTCGTATGAGAATAAAAAGTTGCAGAAGCGGCTGTGACTGGTATGGAATAAAAGATTGCAATAATGTTTGCACTTGATATGACAATCAGTGTTGTGTCAGCTGTTACAAAGACAGACTGTAAATTGAAAAGTGAAGGATAGCAGATAGGAGAGACAGGAATATGACAAAGGAAGAGCTTGCATTAGAGGTAATTGACCGCCTGAAAAAAGAATATCCGGATGCGGGCTGTACGCTGGACTACAATCAGGCGTGGAAGCTGCTGGTCAGTGTCCGTTTGGCGGCGCAGTGTACCGATGCGCGTGTCAATGTGGTAGTCAAAGGATTGTTTGAGAAATATCCAAATGTGGCGGCATTGGCGGATGCCCCGGTGGAAGACATCGAGGCGATTGTGAAGCCGTGCGGTCTGGGACACAGCAAGGCGCGGGACATCAGCGCCTGTATGAAGATGCTGCGCGACGAGTACGGCGGGCATGTGCCGGATGATTTTAACGCTCTGTTAAAGCTTCCGGGAGTCGGCAGAAAGAGTGCCAACCTCATTATGGGGGATGTGTTTGGAAAACCGGCGATTGTCACGGATACGCACTGCATCCGCCTGGTAAACCGGATAGGGCTGGTGGAAGGAATCAAGGACCCGAAGCGCGTGGAAATGGCACTCTGGAAGCTGATTCCACCGGAGGAAGGCAGCGATTTCTGCCACCGCCTGGTGTATCACGGGCGTGAAGTCTGTACGGCGCGGACGAAGCCGTACTGTGACAAGTGCTGTCTGCAGGATATCTGCGCGAAGGCAGGCGTGGAGTAGAAAGTCTGAAAAAGTCATGGAAACAGATGCAGATAGGAAAAGGATGACAGGAGGCAGAAAAATGGACGAAGAACGGCAGGAGACAGCGGATTGGCGTATCGTCTGGCAGATGTTTTTTCCGTGCGTCATCAGCGATTTAATCGGCGGATGTGTGGAGGTGCTGGGACATCTGGAGGGAAATGCGGGAAGAACCGTGTCGTCGTTTCTTACATTTGCCGTGATTTATCCATTTTACTGGCGGAGGATCCAGAAAAAGAAAGAAAACAGGCGCATAGCAGAGGCAGACGGGATGAAAGAGCAGGTCTCTCCACAGATAAAGACGACAAAGGGAGAGAAAAGTGGATATTTCTGGGAAAAAGTGCCGGATGTGTGGAAAATCCTGCTGGGGGCAGCTGCGTTCAGCGCTGTGTTTAACATGATTTTCTGGGCATTAGAAAAAAAGGAGATTTTCCTGGGAGTGCTGCATATTGCAGTGCAAAAGGTTCGGATGACTGGGCAGGCAGCTGAAGCGGTGTCTCTGTGTTTGAAAATGCCTCAGGGGGATATGCTTGCGGCAGCTCTGGGAAAAGGTGCGTCGGAGGGCGCCGCCGCTTTATTTTCCGGCGCCCTGTGGCAGCAGTTCTTTCTCATGGGCATTGCCGCCCCGCTTTCCGAAGAACTGCTGTTTCGCGGCATTTTATTTGAGCGCCTGCGTATGGCGCTCCCATTTTTCTGGGCGGCACTTGGATCGGCGGCATTTTTCGGGTTGGTGCATGGAAACTGGGCGCAGGGGATTTATGCGGCGCTCATGGGACTGATACTGGCGTGGCTGTATGAAAAAAAGAACCGTCTGTGGGAACCTGTGTTATTTCACAGTGTAGCAAATTTGACGGCGATGCTGATGCGGGTGCTTCTCTGGCACTGGTGAGGACATAAGAATACAAACAATTTCGAGAACGCAGGATTGTGTTTGCTCGAAGAAAGAACAGGAGGAGATACTACGATGCTTTCATTTGCAAGCGATTATACAGAGGGCGCCTGCGAGGAGATACTTCAGAAGCTGGCGGAGACGAACCGGGAGAGTCTGCCGGGATATGGCATGGACCGGTACTGCCAGAGTGCCGCCAGAAAAATACAGGAGGCGACCGGATGCCCGGAGGCGGAGGTTTATTTTCTGGTGGGCGGTACCCAGACGAATGCGGTCGTGATCAGCAGCATTCTTGCACCGTATGAGGGCGTAGTGGCAGCGCAGACAGGGCACGTGAGTATTCATGAAGCCGGGGCGATCGAGTACACCGGGCATAAGGTGTTGCAGCTTCCGGAAAAAGATGGGAAGATTGATCCGGCGGATCTGCAGGAATATCTGCAAAATTTCGAGGCGGACGCAAACAATGATCATATGGTATTTCCGGGAATGGTGTATCTTTCCCATCCGACGGAATACGGAACCTTATACAGCCGGAAGGAGCTGCAGGCGATCTCGGAGATCTGCCGTTCGTATGAAATCCCGCTCTATCTGGACGGAGCGCGTCTTGGATATGGTCTGGCGGGAGAGGAAAATGACCTGAGTCTTTCGGAGATCGCGCATCTGTGTGATGTGTTTTATATCGGCGGCACGAAGGTGGGCGCATTCTGCGGAGAGGCAGTTGTATTTGGTGAGAAGAAGAATGTTCCGGCGCATTTTATTACCCGGATCAAGCAGCAGGGCGCGCTGCTGGCAAAGGGACGCCTGCTGGGAATCCAGTTTGACGTGCTGTTTACAGACGGGCTGTACGAGCGCCTGGGACGCCATGCGGTAGAGATGGCGGCGGCTTTAAAGAAAGGGTTAAAACAGCGCGGTTATACGTTTTTCCGTGAGTCCCCGACCAACCAGCAGTTTGTGATCTTGGAAAATGACCGGATGGAGCAGATTGAAAAAGAGGTTTCCGTGAGCTTCTGGGAGCGGTATGACGAGGATCACACCGTTGTCCGTTTTGCGACGAGCTGGGCGACCAGAGAGGCGGATCTGGAACATTTGTGGGAGATTTTAGATCGGATTGAGGCAGAAAGAGAGAAGTAGAGATGGAACGTAATGTAACGATGGCGGAGATTTCAGATGGAAAGCTGTACAGCCGGGACGATATGGTAAAAGCCGGATGCGATGATTGCCGGGGCTGTTCGGCGTGCTGCCACGGAATGGGTAATTCGATCGTGCTGGATCCATATGATGTGTACCGTCTGACCGCTCTGCGCGGGGACACGCTGGAACATCTGCTGGAGGAAAAAAAGGTGGAGTGGAACGTCGTGGACGGACAGATTCTGCCAAATCTGGCGCTCCGGAGCGGGGCGGATGAAGCCTGTGGGTTTCTCGATGAAGCAGGGCGCTGCCGGATCCATGCATACCGGCCGGGCATCTGCCGCCTGTTTCCACTGGGGCGCTTTTATGAAAATGGAAGTTTCCAGTATTTTCTCCAGATTCATGAGTGCAAAAAGGAAAACCGGACGAAAGTCAAAGTGAAAAAATGGATCGATACGCCGGATTTAAAGCGGTATGAGGCGTATATCAGCCGGTGGCATTATTTCTTAAAAGATATAAGAATGGCGGAAACGGAGGCGGCGCAGAACCTTTTGGCAGAACCATGCATCGGAACACCGGAGGAACAGGAGATACAGAAGAAAAACCGTGCTGCTGCGGCAGCCGAGCGCGAAAAACGGCGCAATCTGTTGATTATGAAATTGTTCTATCTGCTTCCGTATGATGGAGAGAAGGACTTTTACGAGCAGTTTGAAAAGCGGATGCAGATGGCGGAGCGGAGTTTGCGATAAATCCTTTGTTGAAGACAAATCCGCAAGGATGTTTGCCCGCAGCTGTGAAGAGGCTGAACCGTTTTGACAGAGTGAAATAAGAAAGGAGATTACCGATGCTTCGGATAGATTTTCACACCCACACCACGTTCTGCGACGGAAAGAGTACGCCGCGGGAGATGGTGGAGGCGGCATACCGGATGGGAATGACCGATTTTGGTGTTTCAGGACATGCTGATTTTTCGATGTTTGAGCCGGGATTCGGGATGGACGACGAGAAGCTTCGTCAGTATACCGAAGAACTTCAAGAACTCCGGGAGGAATACCGGGGAAAGATGAATCTCTATATCGGGATCGAGCTGGATGGACTGGGACCGGTGCAGAAAGCAGAGTACGCGATCGGCTCGACCCATGCGCTCATCAAGGATGGCAAGTATGTTTGTGTGGATGATACGGAAGAGAAACTGGTAAAAGCAGTCGAGACGCTGTGGCATGGTGACTGGTACGCCTTTGCACGGGAGTATTTCGAGGCAGAGGCGCAGATTTATGACCGGACAAAATGCGATTTCATCGGACATTTTGACCTGTTGACAAAATTTAACGAGGGATATAAACATTTTGATGAGACGAAAGACGCCTATCTGGAACCGGCGATCACGGCGATGCACAAACTGGCGGCTCTGGGGATTCCGTTTGAGATCAACACAGGCGCCATGTCCCGCGGCTACCGGAGTGCGCCGTACCCGTCCGCAGCTCTGTTAAAAGAGCTGTGTGCCTGCGGCGGACGTATCCTTATCAACTCCGACAGCCACAGTGCCGACACGATCGGATATGGGTTTAAGCAGGCGCAGGAGCTGGCGGTGGCGTGTGGATTTAAAAGTGTGTGTGCCCTGAAACCGGGTGGCGGATTTAGGGAGATACTTCTTGTATAAAAAAGACAGAAAGAAAAATATACAAATTCTAAATTTCAACCTTAAAAATGCTGAAAATAAAGCCGAAATATTTTTATTTTTAGTGAATCGTTTTCAGAGAACCCTGCTATAATATGAGCCGTAACAAGGAGATAGATACTTAACAAAACCCCATGGCTGAGGGCTGCTAAGCACAATGTGTTTTCCACACAGGGTGTGCGGAAGGCGCAGATCAGATTTTTGGAGGAAAAGACAAATGACTACTTTAAAAGCTGAAAAAAGAAGCATGGATGTTAAGGCAAAGAGACTCAGAAGAGAAGGCTATGTAACAGGCAACGTATTTGGCAAGAAGATTCAGGGCTCCATTCCTGTTAAGATGGAAAAGAAAGACGTGGATCGTCTGCTGAAGACCGAGACCAAGGGCGGACAGATTATGCTGGATGTAGAAGGTGAAGTCTACGATGTCCTGATCAAGGAAGTTGACTATGATGCAATGGCAAATCAGGTTGTAGAGATAGATTTTCAGGCGCTGGTAAGCAATGAGAAGGTTCATTCCGTTGCTGAGATTATCTTCGAGAACCACGACAAGGTAGAAGCTGGCGTTCTGCAGGAGGTACTGAAAGAAGTATCGTACCGCGCATTACCGGCTGCACTGGTTGAGAAAGTCAAAGTTGATGTTGGTGAGATGGAGATTGGTGATACGATTCGTGTCAAAGACCTTTCGATCGCAAAAGATAAAGACGTTGATATTCTGACCGATCTGGAGGCAGTAGTTGCTACCGTCACAGCGGTTCACAACAATGTACCGGAGACCGATGAAGAGGCTGACGCAGAAGAAGCTAAATAATTGAAGCGCAGTGCCAGGATGAAGCGAAACGGGATGCTGTCCGCAAGGCAGATAAAAAGTTTCGCGGAATGATTGAAACATGAGAAAAGGCGGATGTACTGACCAGATGGTCGGTATATCCGCTTTTGAATTTTGTATGAACTTTTTTACAGACGGTAAAAGAAGATGAGGTTATGGCTCCATATATGCGTCATAAATTTCCGGATCAATATTCTCGCGGATACTCTCATATACGCTTCCAGCCGCCTTCCGGATGGCATCGCGCGTTTCATCCGAGAGAGTTAAAATCGCGGTGCCGCTCGCTTCGATCGTAGCGATACGGTCAAAGATGCGCGCGTCGGACTGTTCTCTGGCATACTCGGTCGCGGTTTTGGCTGCCTGCGTCATGATTTCCTGTTCTTCCGGAGTCAGGTTCTGGAAGAAATCGTCATTGACAATCAGGGAGATCAGATGCGGCAGGTGGTTCGTCTCGACCACATAATCCTGCTGTTCGTAGAGACGATTGGAGACAATGACCTCATACGGGTTCTCCTGCGCGTCGATCGTGTGCTGCTGGAGACCGATATACACCTCGCTGAAGGTCATCGGCGTCGGATTGGCGCCGATTGCTTTCCAGAATGCGAGATGATAGCTGTTTTCCATGGTACGGATTTTCTGCCCTTTGAAATCCGCCAGGGAGTAAACCGGTTTATTTGTGCTCATGATGCGGAATCCTTGATCTGCCATGCCGAGCAGGTGGTAACCGCCGTCGGTGTACACCTGGCTGATGAGATTGTAAAAATCCGGATCATCCAGCTTTTTGCGGCAGTCATCCAGCGAATCAAAGACGCATGGAAGGTCAAAAACGGCGAGATCCTTCATGAAAGAAACCTGAGGGGCGGTGTTCTGCACGACAAATGGGATATCGCCGTCCGCGCACGTTTCGAGCAGGTCGCGGTCACCGCCGAGTGTGGAGTTGGCGTAAACCTGAATCCGCATTGCGCCGTTGCTTAAGTCATGTACTTCCTCCGCAAATTTTTCGGCAAACAGCTGTGTTACCGTGTCCTCCGGACTGGCGGTCGCCAGTGGCCAGGAATAGCGCTGTTCTTCCTGGCTGGAGGCGCAGCCGCTCAGCGTGAGCGAGGCGCCGAATAAAAGAACCGACGAAGAAATGAGCGCCGCAGCGAATCGGGAAGAAGTCCGGCATCGGCGGGACACTAGGTTTGAAATATAAATCATAATGGGAGATCCTTTCAAATTTAAAAACATCCATTTCATATGTGAAATATTCCATTCACAGCCTGAAAGCGTGAAGCAAGTCGTTATATGAAATCTTTCGGAACTTCAACATTTCCAAGCGTCCATTCAGCATTATAACAATCCCAGCGACAAAGCCGGTATAAACGTAATCAGCAGCAGCGCCACCAGGAACAATCCAATCATCGGCATCGCTTTTTTGGCGATCGCCATGATCGGGACGTCGGTCAGGGAGCTGGCGACAAAGAGGTTGACGCCGATCGGCGGGGTTACGAAGCCGATTGCCAGATTGACAACCATGATCACACCGAACTGGACTGGATCCATGTTGATCGCTGTCACGATCGGGAGCAGGATCGGGGTCAGAATCAGGATCGCCGGGGTTGTATCCATGACCATTCCCACGATAAGCAGGAACAGGTTGATGACAAGCAGGATCATGACCGGGCTGTTGAAATGCTCCAGGATAAAGCTGCTGACCGCCTGCGGCACCTGCATCAGGGTCAGGACTCTGGAAAATGCCGTGGAAGCTGCCAGAATAAAGAGGATCGGTGTGAATGTGCGGATCGCTTCCACAAAAATCGGCGGGATATCCCGGAATTTCATGGTCCGGTAGAGGAACAGGCTGACAAACAGGGCATAGAAAACGGAGATAACCGCTGCTTCCGTGGGGGAGGCGATGCCGCTGTAGATACAGCCAAGGATGATGACCGGGCTTAAGAGAGCGAAAAAGCTTTCGCGCAGCACCCGGAACAGCCCTTTTTCGTGCAGCAGATGGATTTCAGCGTGGATTTTTTCTCTATCTTCGCCGTAACGCCGGCAGTGATAGATGGCATACAGCATCAGGAGCAGACCAATCATCAGACCCGGAATGACGCCGGCTAAGAACAGGCTGCTGACAGAGGCACCGGATGCCATGCCGTACATGATAAACGGGATACTCGGCGGAATGATAACGCCCAGACCGCCTGCGACTGCCACGATCGCGGTAGAGAAAGTCCGGTCATAGCCGAGGGCGCTTAAAATCGGGATCGTCATGCTTCCGACGGCTGCGACGGTTGCCGGGGCAGAGCCGGAGATAGCGCCGTAGAAGAGGCAGGTCACGATGACCGCGCATGGCATACCGGCGGTAAAATTGCCAAGAAAGAAGGCGAATACGTCAAACAGCTTCTTGGAAATACCGCCCTTTGCCATGATGATGCCGGATAAGACGAACATCGGCACGGCGAGCAGGGGAAAAGAATCCAGTCCGCCGAACATGGCGCGGATCAGATACTTAGCGCCGACCGTGAAGGACGGGTCAAAAACGGAAGGGAGAACCGAGGCGATACCGAGCGTGATCGATACCGGGATCGCGATGACAAGCAGCACGACAAAGATAACAAATAAGAGAGCAGCAGGCATCAGTGTTCCTCCTTTCCAGATGGTGTATTTGCCTCGATGAGAGATTCGATTTCATTGGATTCCTTTTCCGGCATATCTGCATTTGCATGGATAAAGGATTCCGGTGTATTGCGCTCCGGGTGGACCGGATCGTAGACATCTTCGCCGCGGGCAACCTTAAATTCGATGATCCAGCGCTGCAGAATGCGGAATGTTACCAGAAGAAAGGAAACAAACGGCGCTGCCTGAATATAGTACATCGGAATCCCGCAGGCGGGGGATAACTGTCCGCTGTGAATGGCGGACATCATGTAAGAGTATGCAAATGGGATCATATAGAGGAAAAAAATCAGCTCAAAGGTGTGGTTGACAACCTTAAAAAGAGCTTTACCTCTGCGTGGAAAGGTAGCGACGAACTGTTCGATCTTGATAGACAGGCACTTTTTGCTGCAATAGCTGACGCTTAAAAAACCGCTCCAGATAAAGAGAAAACGGGTAACCTCCTCGGACCAGGACAGCGACTGCCCAAGCGCGTAGCGGGAAAATATCTGGATTCCCATAATGAGTGTCATCGCAGCCAGCATGACAACCAGCAGAAATTCTTCCAGGTTTTCATCCAGCCAGTGAAGTGTTTTTTTCATGAATAATCCCCTTGTAAATACGGATAATAGGTTGCTGTTTATGCAGGCACGTTTGAAAACGGATGTGCCGCTTGATAACAATAATAGACCTGCGATGGAGGTAGCAGGTCTTGAGTGTCTCGCGGAGAATCCCTCCGTACCCGCAGGTACAAGGATTTCCGGGAGTAAAAAAATAGGTGGCTAAAAGTATAATATAGGCACTTTTGGAACCGAAAGTGCCGTAAGATAGCGTGGTGGCAGCTGGAATTTGCCGTATTTAAATGCGAAGCCACGGCAAATTCAGTTACTGGGCACGTTAGCGTGAACAGTAACCGAATAACTGGATAAGCCAGATATTACATCGCACTATGAAGCAGTCCCAGTACAGTCTCCAGCTCCTTTACGCCCATCTGACCCGGTGCGGATGCTTTCTTGGCAGCGCCGAAGGTCATGGAAGAACCAAATACCTCGCCGCAGAGACGGCTGATAACGCCGGTGCCAGCCATCGACATGGTAATGATTGGACGGTCCGCATAGAGGGAAGTCATTTCCTCAGTGGCAGAGAGAAGTGTTAAAACATCTTTCTTGTTCTGCGGCATAACTGCGATCTTCGGGATATCTGCATTCATATCCTGCATCTTACGCAGGCGGTAGATGATGTCGGATTTCTCCGGCGTCTTGTGGAAGTCATGGTTGGAAGCGATGACTTTCACGCCAGCCGCATGTGCGCCGTCGATGATCTTGGTTACAATCGCGTCGCCGGTAAAGATCTCTACGTCAATGAAATCGACATAGCCGGTCTGAGCTGCCTTGATGTTCAGCTTTGCGTAATCTTCCGGCTCGATGGATTTCTCGCCGCCCTCTTTGGAGGTACGGAAAGTCATCAGAATCGGAGTCTCGCCGAGAACGGCACGCAGTTCCTTTAAGACGTCTTCTACCTTCTCAAAATCAAAGACACCTTCGAACCAGTCTACACGCCATTCTACCACATCAATCGGAATAGAATCAAACGTTTTGGCCTCGTCGATGATTTCCTGTTTGGTAACGCCTACGATCGGAACGATGATCTTCGGTGTGCCGGAGCCGATTTCGATATTTCTAACTTTGATAGTATTCATAATCAGAGAATCCTTTCATTTTATCAATAAATATTTATTCGTCGCTTTCTGCCAGAGACACCATTTTCGCGTAGCGGGCATTGACAAAGAGTCCTAAGAGAACGCCGATGGCAGTCAGTATGATATTCATTATCATAACATGGGATGGTGCCATTTTGGAAGCGGCAGTCAAAATTGTGTAATTACATAAGGAAGAAGCAATCATAACCAGTGCGGTTACGGTTCCCTTGATCTTTGGGAACAGCATGTTGCAGACGGAGGTTACAATCTGTAACAGACCGCCCGCGCCTGCCCAGCCGATGATGAAAGCGCCTGCAATCATAAGGGTCTGGCTGTGACCGATGAGTACGGCAACCAAAGTAACGAGGCAGATAACCGGGTAAACGAGGATGAAACGTACATCCTTGATTTTACGGGTCAGCAGGGAGGTGACAACGAGCGCCATCAGGGTACCTGCGGAATAGTAGGTCTGCATGATGGACGGGTTCGCCCAGCCTGCATTTTCTTTTGCGAAGTTCTGCGCGCAGTTTAACCATAACTGGAAGGTACCGGTGCAGGTGAAACCAATCACGATCATGGCGATGGACTCAAACGAAAGATTTGTGTGTTTTAAGCTGGCGATGAGTCCCTCGGATTTGCCCTCTGCCTTCTGCTCAGAATCTGGCAGCGGGAACAGGAAAATAAGTACAAATAAAACAGCGTAAATAATACCGCATCCGATAAATAACGGATTGTAAGATACCATGCCGGTGGCGGTGGTTGTCACAGCAACACCGAGTACGAACGGCAGAAGCATCTGCGCGATCGCAATGAAAAATTTGATTCCCATGGTAGCGACACCCGGAGCGCTGCTGATAATCTCGGCAACCGCCGGATAGATACCGGTATCAAGGAACGAGTTGGAGATACCTCCGATGATTGCACATACATAAGCGATTTGATAGCCGCCGTTTTGTCCGGCGCTGAATGCGAAAGCAAGTCCAATCAGGTAAACCGCGTAGGAGGCGCTGCCGATCGCGGTTGAGATGCGGCGTCCCAGTTTGTCGGAAAGTGGTCCGGCAAATGGAAGTGCAATCAGACGTCCGAGTCCTAAAGCAGCGGAAATCGCGGTGATCGCCATTGCCTCAACGCCCCAGGCTGCGGCAAGCGCTTCCTTGATGACTGCCTGTCCGAGAATCGAACAGCCGACGCCATGGATAAAGTAGTTTAAGTACATGATAAGTGCACTTGGCAGATATTTCTTGTTCATGATTTTCTCCTTAATTCAAGATCCGCCTGCCGGGCTGCCGTTTCGGAAACCGGGCGGATGATGGCTGATGTTCTGTCACAAACACAAAGGAGATGCCGATATAAAAAGTTCTGTTTTAGTGTTAAAAAAATAACACGTTTGATGCCTTTATTCTAACAATTATTATAGCCGAAGTCTAATACTTTTATAGCAAAAAAACAATGCATTTTAAGCATTAATGTGTTATAAATATGGTATAGTATATGTAAAAGAAGATTTTGCCGGAACTCGGTTAAAAGAAAAAATCGAAAGAATGGACACAAAAATATGAAAATTAATTCATATAAATGAAATATAAACTGCACAAAAGAGTCATGTTTACGGCAGCCATTACATTAATAGTGGAAGTTTGGTGTGATGCATTTACGGCTGATATTGCGAAGAGTTAATACGAAGATACATAAAGACGGGGGACGTTAGGAATGACATTGAATCAGATTTTATATTTTCAGAAGATAGCGAATCTGGAAAATTATCATCAGGCGGCGGAAGAATTATATATATCACAGCCATCCCTGAGCCGGTCGATGGCATCACTGGAAAATGAGCTGGGCGTGACGCTCTTTGAAAAAGAAGGACGCGGGGTGACTCTGACGAAGGCGGGGAGGATGTTTTTGGAGTACGCGGACCGGATTCTCACAGACTGCCACATCGCGGTCGGGAAAATGCGGGAGATTTCGATGGATGGGGGAAAGATCGACATCGGTTACGTGTTTCCGCTGGCCGGCCACTATATCCCGCACCGGGTCAAGCTCTTTTTAGAACAGCCGGAAAATCAAAAGGTTGTGTTTAATTTCTGGCAGAATCACACACCGGCAATTGCAAAAAAGGTAAAAACGGGTGAATTAGATGTAGGCTTTGGCGGCTGTCTGGAAAAGGATGACATGGAATTTTTTCCGGTGGCGAACCAGAAGCTTGTTATCATCACACCGAAGGATCATCCGCTGGCGCAGCGGGAGAGGATTCCATTTGCGGAGCTGAACCGGTATCCGGTAATTGGATACGATAAGGACTCCTGGATGGGGACGCGCACCCGCGCGCTCTATGCGAAATACAACATCCAGCCGGACATTGTCGTGGAGTGCCCGGACGAATATTCGATCGTCGCGCTGGTGCGGGAGAGTTTTGGCATCGCACTGATGCCGCGCACGGACATTCTGGAGCTTTCTCCGGGAGTCTGTATTCACCCGATTGAAAATTTGGACATTTATCACCAGATTTTTATGTTCTGGATGAAAGAACGCTACCGGCTTCCGGCGGTGGAACGCTTTATTGAATATATGAAACAGCAGGCGCGTCAGGACGGTCTGCAGGCGGAACGGGAAACCGATAGCAAAAACGTATTGAAAATTTACCTGAAAGATATTGTTAATTTTTAAGCAAAACGGTTATGATAAAAGTGTCACAAACACAGGGATGCCTCTCATGCAATGGAGAAGGAGAATTTCATCATGAAGAGCAAATACCCGAAAATTTTTGAACCGATTACCATTAAGCGCATGACAATCAAAAACCGTGTTGCCATGACGCCGATGGGTACTAACTATGGCGAGACGAGCGGTGAGATGAGCAACCGCCATATGAATTATTATTCCCTGCGTGCCAAGGGAGGAACTGGTCTGATTATTCTGGAGAATGCCAATATTGAATATCCGGTTGGTTCCAATGGCACAAGCCAGATCCGCATCGATCACGACAGCTTTATGCCGCGTTACTATCAGTTAGTCGAGAATCTTCACAAGAATGGCGCGATGGTAGCGATTCAGGTCAACCATGCGGGTGCTTCTGCATCCTCTGCCAGAACCGGTATGGAGACGGTGTCTTCCTCCAATATCCCGACCAAGGCAGGCGGCGAGATTCCGCGTCCGATGACAAAGGAAGAGATCCTGACGACCGTAAAAAAATACGGCGAGGCGGCGAAACGTGTACAGGCGATCGGATTTGATGCGATTGAGATCCACTGCGGTCATTCTTATCTGATGAGTCAGTTTATTTCCCCGTATTACAACAAAAGAACCGATGAATTCGGCGGCTCTGTCGAGAATCGTCTCCGTTTCCCGAAGATGGTTCTGGAAGAGGTGCGGAAAAATGTAGGTCCGTGGTTCCCGATCATCGTCCGTATCTCTGCGGAAGAGCGCGTGCCGGGCGGCAACACGCTGGAAGACACACTGGAATACCTCGAATATCTGGATGAGTACGTAGATATGTACGATGTATCCTGCGGTCTGAACCCGTCCTTACAGTATCAGATTGACTCGAACTTCCTGCCGGATGGCTGGCGTTCCTACATGGCAAGAGCCGTGAAAGATAAATTTGGTAAACCGGTTATCAATGCGGGCAACTACCGCGATCCGGAGGTCGTTGAGAAAGTATTGGAGAGCGGCGATGTCGATATTGTCGGCATGGGACGCGGACTCATTGCAGAGCCGAACTGGGTCAGCAAGGTGCAGAACGGTGAGGAAGAGATCCTCCGTAAATGTATCTCCTGTAACGTCGGCTGTGCGGGCAACCGAATCGGCGTCAACCGCCCGATCCGCTGTACCGTCAACCCGGCTGTTCCGGAGGGCGATATCTACAAGAAGCTGAAAGTCAATAAAAACTGCAACGTAGTTGTAGTCGGCGGCGGTACAGCCGGTCTGGAAGCAGCCTGCACGGCAGCCGAGGTTGGATGCAACGTATTCTTATTAGAAAAGAGTGGTAAATTAGGCGGACTTTCCACCTTCATCTCCGACCTGCCAAGCAAGAACCGTATGAAAGACTTCCCGAAATATCTGGAAGCACGTGCGAAGAGACTGAAAAACCTGTATGTTTTCCTGAACTGCGAGGCAACCGTGGACAAGATCAAACAGTTCAAGCCGGATATCATTGTCAACGCAACCGGTTCTGTTCCAGTCGTTCCGCCAATCAAGGGACTCAAGGAAAACATCGCAGCCGGTCATGTCGATACCATTTTCGAGATGATTCAGAAAGTAAAAGCCGGAGAATACCCGGATGATTTCTGCAAGGGCAAAAAAGTGGTTGTAGTCGGCGGCGGCTCCGTTGGTCTGGATGTTGTGGAGTATTTCGCACCGCGCGGCGCGGAGTGTACCATCGTGGATATGCTCCCGCAGATTGGTATGCTGGCAGATCCGATCACGAAATGTTCCATGCGTGAGACCCACGACAAATATGGTGTGAAAGAGTACGTGAATACTGCGCTGCAGGAAGTCAAAGAAAACGCATTTACCGTGAAGCTGCCAGATGGCACGATCGAGGATCTGAACTTTGACCTCGGCTTCAACTGTCTGGGAATGCGCGCCAACAATCCAATTCTGGTACAGCTTGAAGAGGCATTTGACAACACAGATACCTTCATTTACCCGATCGGAGACTCTGTCCGCGCCCGCCGTATCATGGAGGGAACGATGGAAGGACGTGCGATTCTGAATGTGCTGGAAGCGAGAGGATTTTTAGAGCTGGCACCGTTGGAGTAAGAAATTGAATATCGTATTTGAAAGATTCTGACTGTTCGCTGAACGAATGATATCATTTTATTTGATTATAAAAAATAGAGAAGAAAAGAGGAAATTATCATGCCAAACATTACAGGACATACCGAATTAGTAGGATTAATGGCTTACCCGATCCGTCATACACAGTCTCCGACCACCCACAACCTTGCCTATGACAAGAATGGCGACGATGTTATCCAGCTTGCGTTCGAGGTAGACAACGATACCCTGGAAGCAGCGGTTGAGAGTATCCGTGCGCTGAAAATGCTGGGTTCCAACATCTCCATGCCGAACAAGACCGTCGTTCACAAATATCTGGATGAGGTAGATGAGGCTGCAAAGCTGTGCGGCGCGATCAACACTGTAGTCAACACCCGTGACAAAGACGGCAATGTAACCGGATACCTGAAGGGTTACAACACTGACGGTATGGGCTACTGGCAGGGAATTAAGGAAGAAGGCATTGATTTCAAGGGAATGAAGATGGTTCTCATCGGTACCGGCGGTGCAGCAACCGCTATCGCAGTACGCGGCGCATTGGACGGCATTGCAGAGCTGCATATCTTCAATATCAAAGATAAATTCTATGCACGCGGCGAGGAGATCGTTGATATCATCAACAAGAACTCTAACTGCAAGGCCGAGATGCATGACCTGGGCGATCTGGCACTCTTAAAAGAGAAAATGCACGAAGCAGACATTTTCTGTGATGCAACCGGCGTTGGTATGCACCCGCTGGAGGATCTGTCCAATATCCCGGATCCGTCCTATTTCCGCAAGGATCTGATCGTAACTGATACGGTATATGCACCGCGTGAGACCGTGATGATGAAGCAGGCCAAAGAAGCTGGCTGCACCCGCGTATACAACGGCATGAGCATGATGCTGTTCCAGGCGCTGATCGCGATTGAACTGTATACAGGAAAATCAACACCGGTGGATTACATGAAGGAGAAGCTAGGAATCTAATTAAACTATATCCCCTACAGTTATACCTGCTATTCCGCATTAGCACTTGCGTTCATATCCTGATTCGGGTATAATAATAAAACACACTTTCAATGTAAAGTGCAAAAGTGATTTGAATGAATACAAGTGAAGAAGGATGAGACAGATGGATGAATTAAAGAAGCTGCGAAATGATTTGGACATGTGCGACGAGATTCTGATCGATGCCCTGCGGATGCGCTGCCAGATTATCCAGGAGATTACAAATTATAAACAGAAAAACGGACTTCCGATTTACCAGGCAGAGGAGGAAGAGCGCAAGAAGAGCAAGATGCTTGCGAAGCTGGATGATTATGAATACAAAAAGTCAATCATGGCAGTTTACGACAGCATCCTCTACCGGAGCAAACGGATCCAGTCCCATGAGTTGTTTGGGTTCAATATTTTCCTGATCGGATTTATGGGAGTCGGAAAGAGCACCGTTTCGAATGCACTGCAGAATACCTTTGCGATGGATGTGGTGGAAATGGATGAAATGATCGCGAAAAAGAACAACATGAGCATTTCCGAGATCTTCGATCTGCACGGCGAGGCATATTTCCGCAACGAGGAGACAAACCTGCTGAAGGAAGTAGGGAAAGAGAAAAATAAGATTGTATCCTGCGGCGGCGGTGTGGCGATGCGGGAGGTCAATATCCAGGAGATGAAGAAGAGCGGCAAGGTTATACTTCTGACTGCAAAGCCGGAGACGATTCTGGAGCGAGTGAAGGAAAATCACGATCGTCCGCTTCTGGAGAATAATAAAACCGTTGAATATATCGCTGAGCTGATGGAGAAACGTAGACCGGCCTATGAGGCAGCAGCGGATATCCGGATTGCGACAGATGGAAAGAGTGCCAATGAGATCTGTGAGGAGATCATTGCACAGGTGAAAAAATTTAAATAAATGCGTTCTGGGGATTTTCTTGCCCGGGCAGGTGCAGGAAATTGGGCGTACATCGAATGAAAGGGGAAATACAGATGTCAAAACATATTACAGGCCATACAGGATTACTTTGTTTACTGGGAAGTCCGGTTGCACACAGTGTATCTCCGGAGATGCACAATGAAGCGTGCGACCAGTTAGGATTGGATTATACCTATCTGGCATTTGATGTGCCGGAAGAGAAGATGCCTCAGGCAGTAGAGGGGCTGCGTACCATGGGAGCCCAGGGGTGGAATATCACCATGCCGGGTAAAAATATCATGTGCAAGCTGGCAGATAAAGTATCCCCGGCTTCCGAGATCTCCGGTGCCTGCAACACCATCGTCAATGATAATGGTGTTTTAACTGCCTACACAACCGATGGCGTGGGATTTATGCGGGCAGTGGCAGAAAATGGTGTCGATATCATCGGCAAGAAGATGACACTCCTGGGAGCAGGCGGTGCAGCAACTGCTATTCTGGTGCAGGCGGCATTGGACGGCGTGGCAGAAATCAATGTATTTAATGTAAAAGATGCATTTTATCCGAGAGCCGAAGAGATCGCAGCGAAACTGAACGAGCGCACAAACTGCAAGGTAACGCTGCATGATTACTCCGATCAGGAGATCCTGCGTCAGTCCATCGCAGACAGTGCAATCCTTGTAAATGGAACCTCCGTCGGCATGGCTCCCAATACAGACCGTACCATCATCACCGATACAACTATGTTCCACAAAGATCTTTTTGTATTTGACGTGATCTACAATCCACAGGAGACAAGACTTCTTCGGGAGGCGAAAGAAGCCGGCTGCAAGACAGGCAACGGCATGTATATGTTGCTCTACCAGGGAGCTGCCTCCTTCAAGCTCTGGACCGGAGAAGATATGCCGGTGGAGATTATTAAGGAGAAATATTTTTCGAAGTAGAGATTAAACAATGGAAGATAAAAATGTAACGTGCTAGGGTAGGTGCGTTACATTTTTTTTTGGAATTATAATTTGGAGTGCAAGTTTGATATTTGAGAGGAATTATAAAAACAACAAAAAAAGTAAGAATGATTTAGAAATTAATACATGGAATTAACAAGGAGAAATGAATTATAATTAAATAAAAAAGGATAGATAAGAAAGTATAATGTAGGAATTTTGGGGTGGCTAACGGATTAGTCAAGAAGGGAGAAAAAATGAAGGTTAGAGAGTATGTTCGGAAATCGTTAGAAAAAATGATAGAAGATATTGAAATGTTAGTTTCTCATGCATCGGTATATGATGTTTCATCTATAGATAAAGAACGACCGTTTGGAACAAATGTAGCAGAAGCATTGAATGCTTTTTTGAATTTGGCAGAAAAGATGGGGATGGAAACTAGAAATTTTAATGGCTATGCAGGAGATGTGACTATTGGACATGGAAAAAGAATGATTGGCATTTTGGGACATATAGATGTTGTAAATGTTACAGATGGATGGAAGACGCCACCGTTTTTAGTAGTTAAAAAAAATGGCAATTTGTATGGAAGGGGAACTTCTGATGATAAGGGACCTCTTGTAAGTTGCTTATATGCAATGAAATATATTATGGAAAATAAACTTCTTCCAGAAAGTCATAGTATTCGTCTTATTATTGGGGCAGATGAGGAGGAAGAGTATCGTTGCATTAATTATTATTTAAAGAAAGTCGAGAGATTACCAGATTTGAGCTTTATACCAGATGCTAATTTTCCGTTGATTTATGCAGAAAAGGGCTTGATAGACTTTGATATTAATTTTCTAAATAAAAAACAGGAGTATTACCAAGCAGATGTTCTGGAATTACAGGGAGGGAATGCTAGGAATATAGTTCCATCGGATGCAAGGTGTAAGATAGCTGTTTTGGGTAGTGAGAGAGAATGCGTACGTAATGCGTTAAACAAATTTTCTGAACTAAAAATAAGAGAGACAGCTGATGGATTTGAACTTTTATCAGAAGGAGTTTCGTGCCATGCAATGAATCCAGAGAAAGGAAAAAATGCTATTGCGAGTTTGCTTTGTGGAATGAAAGAAAGTGGAATTTCGTTTTCTATTCAGCATTTTTTGGATAAATATGATGAAGTGTTTGGGAGAACTTTTGATGGTAGTCTTTTAGGATGTGCGATGCATGACGAGATTACAGGAGATTTAACAGTAAATGTTGGAACTATTTGTATGAATGGGGATATAATTGAAATAAAATCGAATGTTAGATATCCTGTGTCAAATTCTTATGATGAAATAATGGAACGAATGATAAAACCATTGGAAAAGGTAGGATTCAATTATAAGGAAATATTAGCGATAGATCCTCTGTATATAGAAAAAAGTGATCCGATAGTGAGTAGCCTTATGGAAGCTTATAGGGAGGTTACTGGAGATTTTGAAAATAGTGAAATGGCAATTGGAGGTGCAACTTATGCGAGATTTTTACCTTGTGCGGTATCTTTTGGCCCACTATTTCCTTGGGAACCAGAATTGGCACATGAAGACAATGAGTGTATTAGTATTGACAGTTTGGAAAAAATTACAGAAATATACATAATAGCACTGAAAAAACTAATACAACTTTAAAAATAGAAATAACTTTACACAAAAAAACTGTTTGAAGCGTCGATGACACAATTCAAACGGTTTTTTTGTGCAAAAAATCAGAGAAGCGCAAAATAATCAATGAAATTACTTGACATATAGGTGCTGGATGATAGAATTTATTCTATAACATAAATGTAAAATTAGAATATATAGGCAGGAAAAGATAAAATGAGTGTTCTTTTAGAAAAAATTTGTATTGATCCGATATTTGATAAGGCTAAGATTTTAGCAGGAAAAGCAGGAATTCGTAGAAGAATAGTACATCGTGTATCAGTGTTTGATTGTCCCTATCATAAGAATATTGCGGAAGAAGGGATCATTGATAAAGGCGATTTATTTATTTCTTGTTTGGAACAATTTGAGGTTGGCTCTCCAGAAGTCAGAAAATCTATAGAAGGTTTAATAAATAGGCAGGCTGCTGGATTAATCATTGTACCTTCAGCAAAAGTTGAGGTGTTGGACTTTGAAATTTTGGAATTATGTGATAAAGAAGAGTTCCCAATTATTTTAATTAAAGAAGAAAAACCATATGCATATATTATGAGTGTGGTAAATGGTTATATATCGATAGAAATGGAGAATGCAATAAATCTTTTGCGTTTAGAAAAAATACGTTTTGGGAATTTAACGAGCAAAGAAAAGATGGATATGCTTTATAGCATTAATAGAAACATTCAAAAAAATGTTATGACTATCTATGTAAAGGGGGATTTTTTAAGAAAGTGGTTTTCAGCGGGAATATGGGATAATCAGATCAAAAATAAACAAGATACATTAGTGGTTGGAGATTATTTGATTGTAATTTTAAGTAATGATGATAGAAAGAAACTTGAACAGGGAATAAAGGCGATGCTTTCGCAGTTGAGACAATTGTTTCCATCGGCATATTTTGGATTGAGTCGTATCTATCAAGTAAAGGATATAAAAAGGATATTAGATGAAGGAGAAAATGCTCTCAAGATTGCTATGCGTATGAAAATAGAACAACATACATATGATCCTCTAATGCCTATGCAGCTATTTCTTGCAATGAGTGGGTGCAGGGAAGAACAAGATTTTTACAACGCATATCTAGAAGCAATTTCAAAAGAAGTATCTGTTGACATGCTTCCTGAAATACTTAGAACAGTAGAGATTTATGTATATTGTGATGGAAACTACAAAAAAACGGCAGAGTATATGCATCAACATGAGAACACGGTTCGATATCGTCTTAATATAGTAAAAAAAGCATTGAAGATGGAAGATAATAAAATTTTTTTTCTAGAGATATTAGCGATAGCGACTCAGATTGGAATGTTATTAGGAGAACAGTAATATGTTAGAAATTGTAAAATTTACAAAAAACAAAAAAGTGATTTAAAAATAATACATAGATTTGATGTAGACAGTATACTACAATGTAAGAACAGTATTGACAGTAACAAGAAGAGTGTTGGTGGAATTGTCAAAAATTAGATTTGGTTTAAGTGTATTAGGAGATGAAAAAATTAGAGAGGAAAAGGAGGATGTTTAAATGAAAAAAAAGAGGAACAGGTTATTTGCACGGGTGCTTAGCTTTGCAATCTTATCAGTATTTTTGGCTGGATGCGGTGGAAATAGTGGAAATTCGGTCAAGGGTAATGATTCGGCACAGTCAGCAGAAGGCGGAAATAATATAGCAATTTATTCAACCTATGATATGCCGGCATTGGGGATTGATCCGAGTGTGTGTTTTAATAGCTCTATTTTATCGTTATTAAATATTTATGATACTTTGTTACGATATGATTCAGAAACAGATAGTGTAGAATATGTGGCTTGTGATAAATATGAAAAAAGCGAGGATGGTTTGCTTTGGACGTTTCATATTCGCGAAAATATGAAATTTCATGATGGTACGCCAGTAAATGCAGAAGCAGTTAAATTTTCTTTTGAGAGAACTATAAATATGGGAAAAGGTGCAGCCTTCATTTGGGAACCGGTGGATTCTTTTGAGGTGAAAGATGAACAGACGCTTGTAATGCATTTGAAATACCCTGCACCAATGGATCTGACAGTTAGTTCTTCTTATGGAGCATATATTATGTCACCGGCAGTTGGAGATGCGGGAGAAGAATTTTTTGCAGGAACGAAGGATGCTGGTTCAGGCGCATATTATATTGCAGATCGAACAGGTGATACCCAGTTGGTACTGGCTGCATTTGAGGACTATTGGAATCCATGGCCAGATAATCACTTTGACAGAGTTGTTTTAACTCAGTCGGCTGAGTCATCTACAAGAAGGCAGATGCTTGAAAGCGGAGAGGTGGATTTTGTTAGTGAGCTTCCAGCAGAAGATAATGAAGCATTAGTATCCAATGAAAAATTAAAGGAAGTGAAGACAAAATCGTTTGAAAATATGATGATTTTGATTAATACGCAGAAGGGACCGCTTCAGGATAAACGTGTACGCCAAGCTTTAAATTATGCATTTCCATATGAAGATGTTATTAGTTATGTCATGAATGGTAATGCATCTCAGTCTCACGGGCCAGTTCCTGAAGGATTATGGGGACATAGTGAAGATGTTTTACAGTATAAACATGATTTGAATAAAGCTAAAGAACTTTTGAAAGAAGCAGGATATTCAGATGGAGGTTTTTCATTAGAAATTACTTATATTACAGGTGATGAGATTGAGAGAAAAAGTGCAGAACTTTATCAGAGTGAGTTGAATAAGTTGGGGATTACTCTTAATATTCGGCCGGTAACAAGTGATATGTCAGTGGAGACAGGACAAAATCCCGATCCGAAAAAACGTCAGGATATGGCATTTATGTTTTGGTATCCGGATGTCCCAAGTCCGTATACATTCCTTTATAGTATGTATCATCAGGCAGATCCGATTTCTTGGAACTGGACTTATCTGGAAGATGATGAATTTGATAAAGTAATTGATGATGCTAATATCCTAGCTGGAACTGATCGTGATGCAGCTTCGGCACAGTTTGTTGATGCGCAGAATTACATTATGGAAGAGGCATGTTCGATAAATATTTTTGATAAAGTATATGATTGTATTTATAATGGTTCTGTTGGTGGCTTTAAAGGAATTGACCCAAGTTATCCGCAGACAGTTTTCTTCCATGAGTGTTATAGGATAAAATAAGTGGGGGGATTTTTTGAAAAACTTTATTTTAAAACGATTACTGCAGGGGATTATTGTACTTTTTGGTGTGATTATCATCTCATTTGTGGTTACGCGTGTTGTTCCATCGAATCCAGCCCTTCAATGGGTTGGATCCAGGGCAACAGCAGAGCAGATTGCAGCGGCAGAGGAAGAATTAGGGTTAAATAAACCAATATCGGTTCAGTTGGGGATTTATCTAAAGGACTTAATGCATGGAGATTTGGGTTATTCATTGAAATCGCATCGTCCAGTTACAGATGAAATTTTAGAAAATGCACCTGCAACGATTGAACTTGTCTTTTTAGGGACAATCCTCGCAATTGTGCTCGGATTAACGTTGGGAGTTGTAACAGCAAGTCATAAAAATCATTGGCAGGATCATCTGGGAAGATTCTTTTCAGTTGGAACGGTATCATTACCGACATTTTGGGTAGCAATGTTGTTTCAGCTAATATTTTATAGTATGTTGAAAATGCTTCCAATTGGTGGACGTTTGAGTATGAATATCCAACTTATGTATAAAATACCAACAGTAACTGGGTTTATGTTATTGGATACACTTTTAGCAGGAAATATGACAGCATTTAAGGATGCTTTCTTGCACATTCTTATGCCATGCATTACGTTGGCCTTATATCCGATAGGAACAGTTGCGAGAATGACACGTTCTTCTTTGTTGGAAATTTTAAATGAAGATTATATAAAGGCTGCACAATCTTATGGAATAAGAAGGAGAATTATTCTTTGGAAGTATGCATTAAAGAATTCGTTAGGTTCTACAGTGACAATTGTAGCTTTATCAATAGGTTATACATTGGTAAATACATTCCTAGTAGAGTCAATTTTTAACTGGCCTGGATTGGGAAGTTATATATCAGATGCAGTTATGAATATGGATTATCCAGCAATTATGGGAGTGACGTTGTTTTCAGCGGTTGCTTATGTTGTTTTGAATACGGTTGCGGATATTATTGTCGCTATGGATCCAAGGGTCAGAGTATAAGGAGGGGAAAGATGAAACAGGTTATAGAATCATTGAAACCCAAGATCTATAAGATCCGAACGGATATTTATCTGCTAAGTCGAAATAAACTAACCTTTGTATCACTGGTATTTATTGTTTTGTTAGTGGTTTTAGCGATTTTGGCGCCTTATATTGTTCCATATCCGAAGCATATATCGGATGCTGCTAATGTGGCATTTAAGCTTACAGCACCATGTCAAGAATATTTGTTTGGAACGGATGAATTGGGACGCGATATTTTTAGTCGTATAATATATGGAACAAGAATTTCACTTTTGGCTTCTGTTTTTGCGGTAGCATTGGCGATGCTTATTGGTATTACCTTGGGAGCAATTGCGGGAGCATTAGGAGGTATTGTTGATGATATCATTATGAGGATTTGTGATATTTTCTTAAGCTTTCCATCACTTTTATTGGCAATTGTTATCGCAGCATTTGCAGGCCCCAGTTTAAGAAATGCTTTGATTGCAATTGCAATTTCGTGGTGGCCTTGGTATGCGCGAATTGTACGTGGACAGGCAATTTCCTTAAAGGAACGGCAGTTTGTAAAGGCGGCGAGGGCATTGGGAAATGTGCAATCAAAGATTATTTTTCAGCATATTGTTCCGAATTGTATGGGACCAGTTATTGTACAGGCAACAATGGATTTGGGCGGTATTATCCTTACGTTGGCATCATTAAGCTTTTTAGGATTAGGAGCACAGGCACCAACACCAGAGTGGGGATTAATGATAAATACCAGTAAAACATATTTCATGAATGCTTGGTGGTATAGTGTATTTCCTGGACTAGCAATTTTCGTAACGGTTCTTGCATTTAACTTAATAGGTGATGGCTTGAGAGAAATTATGGATCCACGAACTAGAAATAAATAGGGAGGCGGAAATATTGGGACATTATCTTGAGATAAAAAATTTAAAAGTCAGTTTCCGCTCTTATGAAGGATTAAAACGGATACTTGACATTGATGAGTTATACATTGATAAAGGTGAAGCATATGGTTTGGTAGGAGAAAGTGGCTCTGGAAAAAGTGTTTTGGCATTAACAATTTTCAAACTTCTTACAACACCTCCTGGTGTAATTGAAAGCGGCTCTATCATATTAGATGGGATTGATATTTTAAAAAAGAAAGAAAAAGAGATGGAGCAGATTCGAGGCAAAAAAATGGCAATGATTTTCCAGGATCCAATGTCAACCTTGAATCCAGTATTTACAATTGGGCAACAGTTAATCAAAGCTGTTGAAAAAAATCAAAATCTCCGAGGAAAGGAAGCCTATGAGAAGGCGTTGGAAATGATTAGCTTGGTAAAACTACCAGATGCAGAAAATGTTCTTCAAAAATATCCTCATGAATTGAGTGGGGGACAGCGCCAGAGGATTATTATTGCAATTGCGCTTTCTTGTGGGGCGGAATTTTTGATTGCAGATGAACCAACAAGAAATCTGGATGTAACAATACAAGCAGGAATTTTGAAATTACTGGCGGAACTGCAAAAAAAATTAAAGGTAACGGTTTTGTTTATTGCAAATAACCTAAATTTAGTAACATTGACTTGTGATCGTGTTGGACTTCTTTATAAGGGACAGATTGTTGAACAAGGATTGGTAAAAACAGTTGTAAAGAAACCTGAGAATGATTACACAAAAATGATGCTTCAGTCATTGCCAGAAAAAGAGAAAAATGATAAATATGGAGAAATTCTTCTTAGGATTGACGATCTTAAAAAGTATTATCCGATTTATGAGGGGTTTAGAAATAAGGCGACTAAGTGGGTAAAGGCCGCAGATGGAATATCATTTCAACTTCGACAGGGAGAAACACTTGGAATTGTAGGTGAATCAGGGTGTGGAAAAAGTACACTTGTAAATACCATTTTATGTCTGGAAAAGGCGACCGGAGGAAGCGCAATTTTTGATGGAAAAAATTTAATGAAATTAAAGCAAAATGATCTGCGCCTTTTGCGGAAAGAAATACAAATCGTATTCCAAGATCCTTTTTGGTCGTTAGACCCAAGATGGTTGGTGAAAGACATTGTAGGAGAACCACTTAAAGTTTTTGAAAAGAAGATGTCAGTAAAGGATTTTATACAGAAAGTTGGAGATACACTAGAAATGGTGGGACTTCCAAGAGATGGACTATATAGATATCCTCATGAATTTAGTGCAGGGCAACGGCAGAGAATAGCAATTGCTAGAGCTATAATATTAGAGCCTAAGATGTTGATCTTAGATGAGCCAACTTCATCTTTAGATGTGGTAAGTCAAGAGCAAATTTTACTTCTTTTAAAGGAATTAAAAAAGAAATACAAGATGACTTATATTTTGATATCGCATGATCTTAGTGTGGTGCACTATATGTCTGATGTTATTGCGGTTATGTATCTTGGAAAATTGATGGAATTTGGAAATTCAGATGCAATATTTAGTCAGCCAAAACATCCTTATACAAAAGCATTATTTGGTTCCATTCCTAGTATTGAGATGGATAACTTAGATGAGATTGTAACATTGAAAGGTAATGTTCCAAGTCCAATTAATCCACCATCAGGATGCTATTTTCATACAAGATGTGAATGCTGTAATGAAAAATGTAAAAACGAACAGCCAGAGCTTCAGATGGGAAAAGATGGTCGTCAGTTGGCGTGTTGGTTTGTTGATTAATTAGTAATATAAGGAGGACGTATGGATAATTTATTTGAGTTTGAATTAGCAAAGGGAGCAAATATCCTTGTAAACGAACTGGCTTTGATTCAGAAAAATGAGAGAGTTATTATTACAGCTGATACCTTGTGTGATAGTGGTGTAATTAATGCAGTGGCTGGAGCAGCACATACAGCAGGAGCAAAGGTTGCAGTTATGTGGTATCCGGTCCCGAGAGGCGTTGGAAAAGACGCAGATCAGGATATTTCCTATCAGGCGATCGGAGAGGCAATTGGAGCAAGTGATGTTTGGCTGGAATTTGGATATAATTGGATTTTATATTCAACTGCTCAAGAAATTGCGTTGGAGAGAAATCCTAAATTACGTCATTTAAATGCAGTAGGATTAAACAGAGAAATGTTTGTTCGCTTGATTGTCAAATCAAATCCGAAACTTCAAGCGGAATTTCAGCAGAAATTGACAAAGATGACAAAAGAAGCGAAAAAAGTAAGAGTTACGAATCCATCTGGAACGGATCTTGAATTTGAAAATGATCCAGAGTGTCCGTTCTATTGTGAATTGGGAATTTGTGATCATGCAGGTACAGCGTATCTAAATGGTCAAATTTGTTGGTTCCCTAAAGATAAGAGTACAAATGGAACATTAGCATTCGATGGATCGATTAATCCACCATGTGGAGTTGTAAATTCTCCGGTTTTAATGGATATTAAGGATGGTTTTGTGACAAAAGTCTATGGAGGAAGCTCTGCCGCCAAATTTGAGCAATGGTTAGCTCATTTTAATGATCCTCTTATGTATAGAATGGCTCATATTTGTTATGGTTGTCATCCAAATGCAATTTTGACAGGAGTTTGCGTTGAGGATGAGAGGGTTTGGGGATCAACGGAATGGGGAATGGGATACCTACCTAAAGCAGATTGTCCTCCAGATGGTGTAGATGCGTTATCTCATTGTGATGGAATTACTTTAAATACGTCTTTATGGTTGGATGGTGTTCAAGTAATGGAGAATGGTGAGTTTGTACATCCTGAACTGAAAGAAATGGCAGAAATGTTAAAAAAAGGTTAGGTGCGCTGAAAGAAATATTTAGAAGCTACAGATTATTATAATTTAACCGGGAACCGCGGCCCGTAGAGTTGTCAAAGACACTAATTTCAAAGATAACAAATGTTGAAATTGGTGTCTTTTTTATATGATTCTTTATCACAACAACGTGATATTGAGATACTACTATAAACTTATAGAAAAGTAGGAGGAAATTGATAATATGAAAATTGTAGAAGAGAATACAATAGTTATTATAAATGGGCATGATCTAACATTAGATACATTTGTGGCCGTTGCTCGTTACGGAACAAAGGTACAGATTGCGGAAGAAGCAATTGAGGCAATGACACGTTCTAGAGCTTTAGCTGAAAAGATTAGTTCAGAAGGTCGAGTTGCGTATGGAATTACGACAGGGTTTGGAGATTTTGCTTCGGTAGCAGTTCCGGAAGATATGAGCAACCAGTTATCTACAAATTTGATATTAAGTCATTGTACGGGAACAGGTGATCCATATTTAGAGGAAGAAGTACGTGGAATGATGTTGCTACGGGCAAATGCATTATGTGTTGGAATCAGTGGTGTTCGTCCAATATTAGTAAAACTTTTAGTGGAGATGTTGAATTCTGGTGTTATTCCAGTCATACCACAAAAGGGATCGCTTGGAGCATCAGGAGATTTGGCACCACTTGCTCATATGGGGTTAGTTTTACTTGGGCGTGGTCAGGCTATATATAAAGGAGAGGTTCTTTCTGGCGGAGAAGCAATGAAACGTGCCGGACTGATACCACTAGAAACGCTAGTTAGCAAAGAAGGACTTGGAATTACAAATGGGACTTGTGCAATGACTAGTGTTGGAGCATTACATTTGTTTGATACATTGGAAGCGACTAAATTAGCAGATGTAATCGCCTCTCTTACATTAACGGCATTGACTGGGCAATTAGATGCATTTCAAGAGAGAATGCACCTGGTTCGAGGACAGATTGGACAGATGCGAGTTGCAAAAAATATTCGTCTCTTAACGGAAAAATCCGAGATACTTAACAATGCTCAAGGAAATCGGGTGCAAGATGCGTATGCTTTGCGTTGTATACCACAGGTGCACGGAGCGGTTCGAGACGCACTTGAATATGTAAGATCAAAAGTTGCAATTGAATTAAATGCAGTAACGGACAATCCGTTGATGTTTATTGAGGACGAATCTGTCATTTCTGGTGGCAATTTTCATGGAGAACCTATGGCTCTCCCGTTTGATTTCTTAGGAATTGCCTGTTCAGAATTAGCTAGTATTTCCGAACGTCGCATTGAGAGAATGGTTAATGCTTCGTTATCCAATGGTCTTACCCCATTTTTGACTACAGAGAGTGGGATAAATAGTGGTTTTATGATTGTACAATATGCTGCGGCATCCATGGCATCTGAAAACAAAGTTCTTGCTCATCCAGCATGCGTTGATTCTATTCCGTCATCAGCAAATCAAGAGGATTTTGTTTCTATGGGAACAACTGCTGCAAGAAAATCAGGACAGATTTTACAAAACACATTATCGGTTTTGGCCTATGAGTTGCTAACAGCATGTCAAGCTGTAGATATTCGTAGGCGAGTAAATACTCATGGTCAGGGATTGTCTCCGGTTCATGAGGCAATATACAATCATGTGCGCGAAAAGATTCCATTTTACGAAATAGACAGAGAGATATGGCCAGATATTCAGATGGTGGAAACAATGATAAGAAGTGGAGAATTAATTGAAATTGTTATGGCGATTTTACCAGAATTAGAATAAAAGAAATCAAGAGGGGTGAATCAATGAAAAAGATGTTAATAAAAAATATTGGTATTCTAGCAACTGCGGAGGGAAGACAAGCACGAAGAGGTGAGGAACAGGGGAAAATTCGACTGTATAAAAATGCATGGATTTTATTGGAAGATGATGAAATTGTAGAGATTGGAACAGGGAAATATCAATATCAGAATGATTTTGATGGAGAGGTGTTGGATGCCGAAGATCGTTTGGTCACTCCAGGACTTGTAGATGCACATACACATCTGGTCTTTGGTGGTTGGCGTCAAAATGAACTAGGATTAAAAATGCATGGAGTTTCTTATCTTGAGATTTTAGCAAATGGAGGAGGGATTCTATCAACAGTAGAAAATACTCGAGAGGCGAGCTTAGAAGAGTTGATGGATAAAGCGGAGAAAGCATTGGATGAGATGCTTAATTTTGGAACAACTACATGTGAGGCAAAAAGCGGGTATGGACTAAATTTGGAGCATGAATTAAAACAGTTGAAGGTGGTTAGAGAACTTAATAGACGGCATCCCATTGATTTGATTTCAACATTTTTAGGAGCTCATGCTATTCCTGTAGATTATAAAAATGAGAGAGAAGAATTCATTAGACAGATCTGTGAGGACATGATCCCTATTATTGCAGAAGAAAAATTGGCTCAATTTTGTGATGTATTTTGTGAAACTGGTGTATTTACGGTAGAGGAAGCACGTAGGATTTTGGAGACTGGAAAAAAATATGGTTTGATTCCGAAAATTCATGCCGATGAGATTGAGGCGATTGGCGGTTCACAATTGGCAGGAAATATTGGTGCAATTTCGGCAGAGCATCTAATTGTTTGTCCATTAGAAGGGATAGAGCAGATGGCGAAAGGTAGAACGATTGCATGCTTACTTCCAGCAACTAGTTTTTATTTGGGGGCGAATTACGCACCAGCTAGGGAGATGATTCAAAGAGGAGTACCGGTGGCAATGGCAACAGACTTTAATCCAGGTTCGTGCCCTTGCTTGAACTTGCAGTTAGTTATTAATTTGGGATGCCTAAAATATCGGATGACTCCAGAAGAAGTATTAACAGCGGTAACATTAAATGCGGCAGCAGCTATTGGTGTTGCGGATCGCATTGGAACAATCGAAATTGGTAAAAAAGGTGATCTTATTATATGGGAGGCACCGGATTTAGATTATATATGTTATCGTTTGGGAAGTAATCTTGTACGAAATGTAGTTAAAGCTGGTAAAAAAATAAGATAGTTTTAAGAAAGGTGAGATGAAAAATGGCAAAACTTATAGAGTGCATTCCTAATTTTAGTGTTAGTAAAGAAAAAGATGAGAAGGTTTTTCAAGGATTGGTTGATGTGGCAAATTCGATTCCAGGATGTAAGTTGTTTGATGTGCAGTCAGACGGAAATCATAATCGCTGTGTATTTACATTGGTTGGTTCACCGGAAGCAATTGAAGAGGTAGCTTTTTGTTTGACAAAAAAGGCAATGGAAACGATTGATATGACTAAACATCAGGGACAGCATCCACGAATGGGAGCAGTGGATGTAATTCCGTTTGTTCCAACGATGGATATGGATGTGAAAGAGTGTGTAGATTTATCAAAGAGAGTAGCAGAACGAATTTGGAATGAACTTCAGATACCATCTTTTTTATATGAGGATTCTGCAACAGTTCCAGAGAGAAGAAATCTAGCAAAATGTAGAAAGGGACAGTTTGAAGGAATGACAGAAAAATTGCTTCTTCCAGAATGGAAGCCCGACTATGGAGAGAGAAGGATTCATCCGACTGCAGGAATTGTTGCAATTGGGGCAAGAATGCCGTTAGTTGCATTTAATATTAATCTCAATACAGCGGATTTAGAGATTGCAAATAAAATAGCAAAAGCAATACGTGGTTCTTCAGGTGGATTTAAATACTGTAAGGCGATTGGTGTGATGTTGGAAGAACGCGAAATAGCACAGGTTTCTATGAATATGGTTAATTATGAAGGAACACCACTTTTTTATGCATTCGAAATGGTTCGTGCATTAGCAAGGAGGTATGGAATAGAAATCATCGGAACTGAAATAGTTGGATTAACACCAGCTAAAGCATTAATAGACTGTGCGGAGTATTATTTGAAAATTGAAAATTTTGATTGTCGTAAACAAGTTATGGAATATCATTTGATTGGGATGGAATAAAAGGAGTCTTCAGTACGTAAAAATGCTCAAAGCTCTGTCATATTCACTGAGATATGTGGGATTGGAAAGCAGTTAACAAAACACTTGAATATTTTAGGAGGTAGACTATGAAATTGTCAGAATTACAGGTGAAGGAGTTTGTAGATCTTCTAGCTTCGGAAGCAGCGGCTCCGGGGGGTGGTTCAGCAGCGGCTTTGGAAGGGGCTCTTGGTGTGGCACTTGCAGCCATGGTATGTAGTTTAACTGTTGGGAAAAAAAAGTATGAGGAAAAGAGACTGCTTATTGAGAGTTCTTTAGAAAGAATTTTAGATATAAAAGATTCGTATATTGACGTAATGGTTCGGGACACAGAGGAATTTAATAATTTAAGTAGAGCGTTTTCATTGCCTAAAAACACAGAGGAAGAAAAAGAAATGCGTTCTGTTGCTATACAGGATGGACTTAAAGCATGTACAATGACACCGATGGAGATGATGGAATTAGCGCTAGAGTCTTTGAAAGTGATTGAGAAACTAGTTGGAAATACAAATAATAGTGCAGCTAGTGATTTGGGATGTGCTGCATTAGGAGTGAAGGCTGCTGTTCAGGGGGCTTGGTTGAATGTTAAAATTAACCTTGTAGGTATTAAGGAGCAGAGTTTTGTAAAAGAATATCAGGAAAAAGGAGAACAGATACTTAGGAAGACAATTCCTTTAGCGGATGATATTTATTCAATGGTTTTAAATAGTTTGTAAAAGTTTTGATTGTATGAGAGAGGAAGCATACTATGAAAGGGCACTGTTTTAGCTCGAATGATTTCATTAAGACGAATTGGGGGGGAGGTATTACATCGCAGATAGCAATTTTCCCAGAAAACACAAGTTGTAAAACGCAGGATTTTATCTGGAGAGTTAGCTCGGCAAGTGTGGAGGAAAAAGAGACGGATTTCACTATTTATCCGAGATACTATCGATTGATAGGCCCATTAGATGAAAACTTGGAATTGCAGCACGAAAATGGAGAAAAAACAGTTTTGTTTCCTGGAGATATTTACGCATTTGATGGGAATGAAAAAATACATTCTAGAGGAATATGTAGGGATATTAATGTAATGTTTAGAAAGGATAGTGCGGAAGGAACGTTGCAATTCTTGGAACTAGCAGTTGGATCGGAACTTCGTATTTCTGCACCTTTACTTCCAACAGTAGCCCTTTCAGATTGCTTTATGGGGGTGTATTGTTTTTGTGGAACGTGTTCTGTGGAATATTCAGGAGATGAAAGTAAGAAATTATCGGAAGGTACCTTCTTGTTATTAAATGAAGTAGGAAATGAATATTTGAAAATTTGTGCGGAGAAGTCGCAAGTAAGATTGTATATTATTTCTATTCGAAATAAAGCGAAAGCAAGGAGATGAAATGAATAATTTTAGCATTACAACACCATTAAATTTGGCACCAACAGGGATTGCAAGTTTTGCAAAGTCTTCAATCTGTCAAGATATTAGAGAATTTGAGGGGGATATTGCTATATTAGGTGCTCCATTTGATATGTCAATTCAAGGAAGAAGTGGATGCCGCTTAGGCCCTAGAGGGATACGTATGGCATCAACACGATTTTCATACGTTCCTGGTGGAACATATAATGCGGAAAAAAATTGCTTTTTTATGGATAGCAATAAGTGGAAAGTTAGGGATTGTGGAGACGTAGATTATATTCCCGGAGATCCTAAAGGAACATGTGAAAATTTGGAAGAGGCGGTTCGAATTCTTATTAGAAAAGGTGGATTACCTGTTATATTAGGTGGAGATTGTTCGGTTGTGTATCCGGTGGTGAAAGGGCTAGAAGAAAAAGGGTTATTTGATATTATCCATTTTGATGCGCATCTTGATTGGACAAAACCAATGGATGGTCAAAAGTATTTTAATGGTTCACCTATGAGAAATGCTGCAGAACTCACCCATGTAGGACGGATTCTTCACTTGGGAATTCGAGGAGCTGGTAGTAGTGGACCAGATGATTTTGCTGCAGCTAAAGCTCATGGGGATCAGGTGTATTCCGTCAGAATGCTTAGAAGAATGGGAATAGAGAAAATTTTAGAACGCTTTGAACCTACAAAGCAAATTTTTGTGGCCATTGATATTGACGTGATGGATGCGGTATGTGCACCTGGAACGGCCTCGTCTATGTTTGGAGGCTTCTGGTATGAAGAGATGATAGATATGTTCGAAGTTCTAGTAAAAAAGGCAAAAGTGATAGGAATTGTTTTGACGGAAGTTGCGCCACCTTATGATGATGCTGCGGGAACAACGACGTATTTGGCAGCCCGAATGCTTTCGGATTTACTTGGATTTGCAATGCGAGAATGCGAGTTAAATGAATAAATAGGTGTAAGTATATACAAAAAAGGAGGAAGAGCAATTGAAAAATAGTGAAATTAGAGATGCAATGACAATTAAACTGGATATGGAGTTACCGGAATACCCTGTTTTTAAAGAAGAAATTCGTCGTGCTCCGATGCGGGAGCTTACGTTATCAGATCATGAGAAAAAATTGGCGGTTAAGAATGCTCTTCGATATGTTCCTGAAGAATTGCATGAGCAGCTGGCTCCAGAATTTATGGAGGAACTTTTGACAAGAGGAAGAATATATGGTTATCGTTTTATGCCTAAAGATAGAATTTATGGAAAGCCTATTAATGAATATAAGGGAAATTGTGTACAGGGAAAGGCATTTCAGGTTATGATAGATAATAACTTGAATCACGATGTGGCGCTATATCCATATGAATTGGTTACATATGGAGAAACAGGACAGGTGTGTCAAAATTGGATGCAGTATCAGTTGTTGAAGAAATACTTGGAAGTTTTGACAGATGAACAGACATTAGTTGTAATGTCTGGACATCCACTTGGATTGTTCCATTCTCATAAACAAGCACCTAGAGTTGTAATTACAAATGGATTGATGGTGGGAGAAGGAGATAATCCGGAGACGTGGGCGAAAGCTACGGCAATGGGATGTTCCTCTTATGGACAAATGACGGCTGGAGGTTGGATGTATATTGGACCTCAGGGAATTGTTCATGGAACTTTTAATACAATTTTGAATGCGGGCCGTAAGTTTTTAGGCATTGCTGTTGACGGAAATTTGGCAGGTCATCTTTTTGTAACTAGTGGATTAGGAGGGATGAGTGGAGCGCAGCCTAAGGCAATTGAGATTGCTGGAGGTGTTGGTATTATTGCAGAAGTGGATGCATCGAGAATTGAGACAAGACACAGCCAGGGATGGGTGAGTCTTGTAACAGAAACGCCAAAAGAAGCGTTTGATGTTGCATCTAAATATATGGAAAAGAAAGAGGCAATTTCAATTGCATTTCATGGAAATATTGTTGATTTATTGGAATATGCAGTGGTTAATCATATTAACATAGAATTGCTGTCAGATCAGACCTCCTGTCATGTTCCGTATGACGGAGGATATTGTCCACAGGGATTAACTTTTGAACAAAGAACAGAAATGTTAAATCATGATCACGAAAAATTTTGTGAATTAGTCGATCAGTCTTTAACAAAGCATTTTCATTTGATTCGGATTTTAGTGGAGCGAGGAGCATATTTCTTTGATTATGGAAATGCGTTTATGAAAGCAGTTTTTGATGCTGGAAATAAAGATATTGCCAAGAATGGAAAAGATACAACGGAAGGTTTTATATTCCCATCATATGTGGAAGATATTTTGGGCCCCGAATTGTTCGATTATGGCTATGGTCCGTTTCGTTGGTGTTGTTTGTCTGGAAAACATGAGGATTTGATAAAAACAGATCATGCTGCAATGGAGATTATTGATCCAAATCGCCGCTTTCAGGATCGTGATAATTGGGTGTGGATTCGGGATGCGGAGAAAAATAAACTTGTAGTTGGTACGCAGTGTCGTATTTTGTATCAAGATGCTTTGGGACGAAGAGATATTGCGTTAAGATTTAACGAAATGGTGCGAAATGGTGATATTGGACCAGTTATGTTAGGAAGAGATCATCATGATACGGGAGGAACAGATTCTCCGTATCGCGAAACGTCAAATATCTACGATGGTTCTAATTTTACCGCAGATATGGCAACTCAATGTTATGCGGGTAATGCTGCTCGTGGAATGAGTTTGATTGCACTTCATAATGGAGGAGGAACCGGAATTGGAAAGGCAATTAATGGAGGATTTGGTCTAGTATTAGATGGAAGTGAATTGACGGATCAAATTATTAATGAAGCAATCCCGTGGGATACAATGGTAGGAGTTTCTAGAAGAAATTGGGCAAGAAATGAGCATTCCATGGAAACAGTCGCAGAATATAATCGTAGATTTTCAGGTATGGACACTATAACAATGCCATATATTGCAGATGAAAAATTAATAGATAAAGTATTTGACAAATATTGTTTAAAATAAGTGAGTTTGTAAATTGATGGAATAATCAAAACCATTGAAAGTTTGCAAAACTTGTGGGGTCAGTCGTGAAGGCTGACCCTTTTTATAAAAACACGTTTTATTGAGAAACTTTTCAATATTTTGATTCTAGTACTAATACGCATGAAATTGCAGTAGGCAGAATGAGAAAAATAGGGTAAAATGAGGACATATGATTATGCGGTAAGGTAACGGATGTGTTGCAGTAACGATTTAAAAATTCAATCCCAAAATGTTTTGATATTTATGACTAAAGTGGGATAAAGTGTTTAAATATGATACTGTTATCAAGCTTCATTCCCATATAGCACATTAGGGTAAAATGACTTTTTGTTCAAAATGACCTTTTGACACTTTAATCACAATAGAGAATTAGTTACACCAAAAAGTGTGACTCATATGAATGTGGCTCACATTTTTTGTAAATGTGCATGGCTCATAGCTTTCACAAAGTTTTCACAAATAATTAGCACTCTTCTCTTGATAATGGAAGTCGATTTTTGTCCTGTCTTGTGTATCCCGGAAGTGGCTGTTTTAAAGGCTTTCCGAGGCATCAGTCATTTTGTCTGGTATTGTAAAGCAGTGTCAGATTTGTCGTAAATGTCGTAAATTTGTGGTCAAAAAATGATGAGAAATGGAGAGTGCTAATAAAATGAACGCAGGCAGCGAAGCAATTGCGTTCATGAGCAAGTAGCGAAAGCAGATTGCGAATGTCCTATTTAATAACGTATACAAATGTAAATGGATATCTGATCCCGAATCTCACCTATAAATCCGGTGAGCAGATGGAGCAGCTTGGCAAGTATGGGTTTCTTCGCAGAGATTATCTGAAAAACCATCGAAATTCAACTTATCAGGTGATGCTTTTACAGGATACAATTGGAGAACACCTTCTGGAAGTAGATAAGGCAGCCAGAGAAAGAGAAGAGGTAATTCTGAAGCAGCTGGAAGAAAAAGAACCACTGCCGGATAAAGAAGCAGATCAGATGGCTTGAGTAAGAGCTGCTAATCAGCACAGAGCGATTGTGGAGGAGATTATTCTCAAGGAATTGATTTATGTTTAAATGAAGGTGATGAGGTCGTGGATTGCGACCTCATTATTGTATGAAAAATAGCAGTAGGCAGAATCAGAAAAATAGGGTAAAATGGGAACATGGATTTTGGGAACTCATAAGAAATGATTGTGCGGTAAAGTAACTTGAAATGCCAGTTTGGCATTTCAAGTTATAGAGGAGATGGAATGGCGGATCAGAAAGTAAGAGAAATGGAACCAGTGGAAACACAAATAGTTGAAATCATGCCACCGGACATTGAAAATCTGATTTATGTAGTAAGAAACAAACAAGTCATGGTGGATAGTGATCTGGCAATGCTTTATCAGGTAGAAACGGGAGCGTTAAACAGAGCCGTTAAAAGAAATATTGCCAGATTTCCAGAAGATTTTCGATTTCAGCTTACAAAAGATGAATATGAAAACTTGAAATGCCAATTTGGCACCTCAAATGGCAGTGGAACAGAAAATGGTTATGGTGGCAGACGTACATTACCGTATGTATTTACAGAGCAGGGAATATCCATGCTTGCAAGTGTATTGCATAGTGAGGTGGCAATTAATGTAAGTATAGGTATTATGCGTGCATTTGTAGAAATGCGACGGTTTATAGCTAACAATGCACTTTTGTTTGAAAGGATTAGTAATGTTGAGCTAAAACAACTGGAATATCAGAAAAAGACAGATGAAAAGCTGGAGCAAATTTTTGAGTACATATCAGATCATGAGGAGCCTAATCAAAAGATATTTTTTGATGGTCAGATATATGATGCGTTCAGTTTACTAATAGGACTGATTCAGAAGGCAGAAACGGAAATTGTTCTGGTAGATGGATATGTGGATGTAGGAACATTAAATATTTTGTCAAAGAAGAAAGAAAATGTGGCGGTGACAGTTTATACACTGCAACGGACAAAATTATCTCAAACAGATGTAGATAACTTTAATGCACAGTATCCTAAACTGGATGTGAAGTACACAAGAGCATTTCATGATCGATTTTTAATTCTTGATAAAACGAAAGCATATCATGTTGGTGCGTCTTTGAAGGACGCAGGTAAAAAATGTTTTGGAATTAATCTGATTGAAGATGCAGGTATTGTAAGAGATATTTTACAGAGAGTGGAATTAGAAACAGAAGAATAGAAAAGTAAGTTATGCAGAAAGGCGTGAGTCATAAGAATATGGCTTGCGTCTTTTTCTGTCTGGAAAGGAGGATGGGAGCATGGCACAGATTTTTCGTGTAGAGAGAACTAAGAATTTTACGGTAATGAGTAATCACCATTTCAAGAATAAGAATCTGACATTGAAAGCGAAAGGTCTATTATCGCTGATGTTAAGTTTGCCAGATGACTGGAATTACAATATGCAAGGACTGGCAACATTGAGCAGAGATGGGATTGATCATGGGTATGGAAACATGAAAACAGCCACTAGATGCTTTCCATCCGGTGTAGCCAGATATGACAAGGAGCCAATCTTTCAGAATAATCTTCTTTTTTACAATGGTATGTATTATCAGATTGGAGAAGAATACAAGGAGTTCTGTGCAGAGAAAACGCAGGATGAGGACGGTGCAATGGTCATAACACAGAGAAAAACGGCACACCGCATTCTCGTTACTTAGTGATGAGAATGCGGTGTGCCGTTTTTCATCATTTATAAACCTTTATGCCCACAAATCTGCTCCTCCAGCACACTCATCAGCACCTTCATATCAATCGGCTTCGCCACATGATCATTCATTCCGGATTCCAGCGCCCGCTCTTTATCCTCTGTAAATGCATTCGCTGTCATCGCAACGATCGGAATGCCAGCCTTCTTCTTATCCGAAAACCGCCGGATCGCCCGCGTTGCCTTGTAGCCGTCCATGATCGGCATCTGGATATCCATCAGAATCAAATCATAATAATCTTCCGGCGCTTTTTGCAGCATTTCCAGGCAGGCAACCCCGTCATTTGCCCGTTCGACCAAAAGCCCCTCGCGGGTCAAAAGTTCGATGGAAATTTCGGCGTTCAGATCATTATCCTCCGCAAGAAGAATCCGGCAGCCGGATAGAGTCTGGGCAGCTGTTTCATCGAATGCGGTAGGCTCTGTTTCCTCCCGCGAGGAAATCCGGCATGGGATCCGGACAGTAAACGTTGAACCTTCTCCGAGCTTGCTCTTTACCTTGATCGTTCCATGCATCAGATCCACCAGATTTTTCACGATTCCCATGCCAAGCCCGGTGCCTTCAATGCCGCTGACGGTGGAAGAACGCTCCCGTGAAAATGATTCAAAAATATGCGACTGGAATTCCTCGGAAATGCCGATGCCGGTATCGGTGATTGCGATTTCTGTGATACACCAGCCGTCCGTTTCACCAGGCTCCTGGCGGAGGGCACAGGAGATCGCCCCGCCCTTGGCGGTATATTTGATTGCATTGCTCAAAATATTCAATATAATTTCGGACATATACGTCATGTCAATGTAGATATATGGGTACGAAATGTCCTTGGTCACATGAAAATGCTGCTGTTTTTCTTCCAGGGCAGTCTGAACCATGACGATACAGGAATCAAAACTTTTCTCAGTCTGGACGGAGGTTTCTTCAATGTGTATCTGGTTATTCTCAATCTGTGAAAACTGAAGAATATTGTTGATGATAGAGAGCATCTTTTCACCGGAAATATGGATCTTGTCCATATATTCACCGATTTTTTCCGGTTCCTGCAGATGGTTTCTGGCAAGTTCTGCGTAACCGAGGATCGCATTCATCGGTGTCCGGATATCATGTGACATATTGAACAGGAAGGTCGATTTCGCCTTGTTGGCTGCCTCTGCTGCTTTTGCGGTTTGTTCCAGAAGCAGCTGCTGGGTGAGTTCTCTGGACTTCTGTTTCTTTGTATAAAAATAGGAAATAACAATTAGCAGAAGTGCTATCATGCTCGCGGCAGCGGCGATTCCAAAGGAGGAACGGTTGATCGCCTCAATCGATCGGTAAGTGTCTTCCATATCAATCTCGATACAGAGGGCACCGAGAATGTCATTGGTTCCGTCGGAGGTAATGACCGGATAGCAGGCGGTAAAAATATGCCCCCATGTGGTATCAATGATCTTTTGTGAGTGGATCGTTTTGCCGGAGAGGGCAGCTTCCAGATACGGAACCATTTCCTCTTCCAGGTAGGTGCCCGGATAAGCAAAATCAGGTGCTTCCAGATCCAGGCCATCGATCAGGTAGATGGGTTTTCCGCCCGGTCCACGCTTGGCAGTGTATAAGTAGCGCGTCGAATTGAGGCTGCGAAGCTCATTTAAATAAGACTGCAGGCTTCGATACTGCGCGGAGTTCATATCGGATTTTGTATTGATCTGTTCAAAATCTGCCCGCGTCAGCCGGCTCGATATCGCCCGGTGAACCGCGTCCGAACAGGAAATATTCCGTTCTACGGCGGCGCTCAGGGTGATGCGGCTGTTGCTTTTCAGCAGTGCAACGGTGTATAAGGAAATGAAAAATACTGCCAGAAGAAGCAAAAAGGTAAAGTTAAAGGCATGATAAGAAAAGCTTCTTGATGGGATATTTTCGTTGGATGGATGATTCATAAGTTAGATTCAACTTTCATGTAAATGCAGGGTTTATAGTTAAAAAACAGATCGAGTTGTTGATAATAAATGTAACATAAAACAGGTAAATCGGCAAGAAAGATATGCTTACATGAAAATTTTAAAAAAAAAGTTTTCACAAATTCTTCATAAAAAATTAGCACTCTACTCTTGACAGTGCTAACAACAAGTGTTATATTACTGCTAGAACAAAAGAAGACCAAAAGGTTTTCACAGATTGTTCGAAAGGAGGCAGGTTTATGAATATCAGTAAATTTACCCAGAAGTCTCTGGAAGCCGTTCAAAATACGGAAAAGCTGGCGTATGAATATGGAAACCAGCAGATTGATCAGGAACATTTGCTGTACAGTCTTTTGACTGTGGAAGACAGCTTGATTTTTAAATTAATAACAAAGATGGGAATCTCGGGCGACCAGTTCCGTGATGAGGTGCAGCAGGCGATTGGAAAGCTGCCGAAGGTATCCGGCGGTCAGGTGTATTTCTCCAACGATGCCAACAAGGTGCTGGTGAACGCGGAGGACGAAGCCAAGGCGATGGGGGACGAGTATGTTTCCGTCGAGCACTTATTTCTGGCGATGTTAAAACAGCCGAATAAGGCGGTCAAGGAACTGTTCCGTCTCTACGGCATTACGAAAGAGAGCTTTTTGCAGGCGCTTTCGACCGTGCGCGGCAACCAGCGTGTCGTCAGCGATAATCCGGAGGCAACGTATGACACTTTAAATAAATACGGTTACGATCTGGTGGAACGTGCGAGAGATCAGAAGCTCGATCCGGTCATCGGCCGTGACAGTGAGATCCGTAACGTGGTTATGATTCTCTCCAGAAAGACGAAAAACAACCCGGTTCTGATTGGTGAACCTGGCGTCGGTAAGACAGCCGTTGTCGAAGGACTGGCACAGCGTATCGTGCGCGGCGATGTCCCGGAGGGCTTGAAGGACAAGAAATTGTTTGCCCTGGATATGGGAGCTCTGATGGCGGGCGCGAAGTACCGCGGCGAGTTCGAAGAGAGACTGAAAGCGGTGCTTGACGAGGTCAAGAAGAGCGAGGGACAGATTATTCTGTTTATCGATGAGCTGCATACGATCGTCGGCGCGGGCAAATCCGAGGGCGCGATGGACGCCGGGAATATGCTGAAGCCGATGCTGGCTAGAGGTGAACTGCACTGTATCGGTGCGACGACCCTGGATGAGTACCGTAAATACATCGAAAAAGACGCAGCTCTGGAACGTCGTTTCCAGCCGGTTCACGTTGATGAGCCGACCGTGGAAGATACGATTTCCATTCTGCGTGGTCTGAAAGAGAGATATGAGGTTTACCACGGAGTCAAGATTACCGACTCTGCGCTTGTATCGGCGGCAATCCTCTCGGATCGTTATATCACGGATCGTTTCCTTCCGGATAAGGCGATCGACCTGGTCGATGAAGCGTGCGCGATGATCAAGACCGAGATGGATTCAATGCCGGCGGAGCTGGATGAACTGTCGAGACGTATCATGCAGCTGCAGATTGAAGAGGCTGCGCTTAAGAAAGAGACTGACCACTTAAGTCAGGATCGCCTGGCAGAACTGCAGAAAGAACTGGCAGAACTCAAAAGCAGCTTTTCGACCCAGAAAGCCCAGTGGGAGAATGAAAAATCTTCCGTTGATAAGCTGTCCAAGCTGCGTGAAGAGATTGAACATGTAAATGGCGAGATTCAGGCAGCGCAGCAGGCGTATGACCTCAACAAAGCGGCTGAACTCCAGTACGGCAAGCTGCCGGACCTGCAGAAACAGTTGGCGGAAGAGGAAGAGAAAGTGAAAAATCAGGATCTCAGTCTGGTACATGAGAGTGTCACCGAGGATGAGATTGCCCGGATTATTTCGAAGTGGACCGGTATTCCGGTTGCCAAACTGACCGAGAGCGAGCGCAGCAAGACCCTGCATATGGACGAACTGCTGCATAAACGTGTCATCGGACAGGATGAGGGCGTTACCAAGGTAACGGAAGCGATTATCCGTTCCAAAGCGGGCATCAAGGATCCGACGAAACCAATCGGTTCGTTCCTGTTCCTAGGTCCGACCGGTGTCGGCAAGACAGAGCTTGCAAAAGCGCTGGCGGAGGCATTGTTTGACGATGAGAACAACATGGTTCGTATCGATATGAGTGAATACATGGAGAAACATTCCGTTTCCCGTCTGATCGGAGCGCCGCCAGGATATGTCGGATATGACGAGGGCGGTCAGCTGACCGAGGCAGTACGGCGCAAACCGTATTCCGTTGTCCTTTTCGATGAGGTTGAGAAAGCGCACCCGGATGTATTTAACGTCCTGCTGCAGGTTCTGGATGATGGACGTATCACGGATTCGACCGGCAAAACTGTCGATTTCAAGAATACGATCCTGATTATGACCTCCAACATCGGTTCCCAGTATCTGCTGGATGGCATCGATGAAAAGGGACAGATCAAGCCGGAGGCGGAAAGCTCCGTTATGCATGACTTGAGAGCTCACTTCCGTCCGGAGTTCCTGAACCGTCTGGATGAGATTATTCTCTTTAAGCCGCTGACGAAAGGCAACATCGGAGGCATCATTGAGCTTCTGATTGCAGATGTCAACAAACGTCTGGCGGATAAGGAGTTAAAGATTGCTCTGACGGACGAGGCAAAGGATTTCATCATTGAAAATGGCTACGATCCGGTTTACGGTGCAAGACCGCTGAAACGGTACCTGCAGAAGAACGTTGAGACACTGGCAGCGAAGCTGATTCTGGCGGACGGCGTCCGTGCGGGCGATACGATAGAGATCGGGCTTTCGGATGGCAAGCTGACGGCTTCGGCTGTCCATAGCGCGTAAGCGGAAAACGTCTTACGGCGGATTTATAACTATTATATAGAAGAAACAATAGGGCGCGGAGAAGTGCGAAAGAGCTTCCTCTGCGCTCTTTTTATGTATTTCTGAGATTTTCACAGTCTTGACATTGCCCGGCAACTTTACTAAAATGATTCCATAATGACCGGACTATATCATTTGTTCCGGAAGTCAGTCAGATGAGGAGAAGATGAGATGAAAATTGCGATTGGAAATGACCATTCGGCGGTAGAACTGAAGAACATTATTGTGGATTTCCTGAAAGAAAAAGGAATCGAAGTGTTAAATCTGGGTACAGACAGCAGCGAGAGCTGTGATTATCCAGTTTATGGAGAGAAGGTAGGTCGTGCAGTTGTTTCCGGCGAAGCCGATCTGGGTATCGCAATCTGCGGTACCGGTCTTGGTATTTCACTGGCAGCTAACAAGGTAAAAGGCGTGCGCGCCTGCGTATGCAGCGAGCCGTACACAGCGGTGATGTCCCGCCGCCACAACGATGCCAATGTACTCTGCTTCGGCGCCCGCGTGGTAGGAAGTGAGCTTGCGAAGATGATCGTTGACGAGTGGATCAACGCAGAATTTGAGGGCGGACGCCATCAGAGACGCGTGGATATGATTATGGCGATTGAGGAGAAAGACTGATTCAGAGTCAGAGGTAACGGATGAAATCATAAGGCAGGCTGACAGCAGGATGCGGGATGCCTGTGAGAACAAAAAGAGGCAGCTGTAAAGAGATGGAGCAGCTGCGAAAAGAACAGGAGGAAGCAGGAGATGATCACAGAAGATATTCGCTACATCGGTGTAAACGACCATGACATTGACTTATTTGAGGGGCAGTATCAGGTGCCAAATGGTATTTCATATAACTCATACGTGATTATGGATGAAAAGATCGCGATCATGGATACGGTAGACAAGCGCAAACAGACGGAATTTCTGGAAAATCTGGAAACCGCACTGGCTGGAAGAACCCCGGATTATCTGGTAATCAGCCACATGGAGCCGGATCATGCATCAAGTATTCAGGCAGTCGTAGAACGGTACCCGGAAATCACACTGGTAGGCAATGCGAAGACATTTCCGATGCTGAAACTGTACTTTGATCTTGATACCAGCCGTGCGCTGACGGTCAAGGAGGGCGATACCCTGAAACTGGGGCGCCATGAGCTGACGTTCGTCATGGCACCGATGGTACACTGGCCGGAAGTTATGGTAAGCTATGATTCCTGCGACAAGGTGCTGTTCAGCGCCGACGGTTTCGGCAAGTTCGGTGCGCTTGATGTGGATGAGGACTGGGACTGCGAGGCGAGACGGTATTATTTCAATATTGTAGGAAAATATGGAATGCAGGTGCAGACACTTCTTAAGAAAGTAGCCGGTCTTGAGATCCAGCTCATCTGCCCGCTGCATGGACCGGTTCTGAAAGAGACGATCGGTCATGTGCTTGAAAAATACCAGATTTGGAGCAGCTACGGCGTCGAGTCTGAGGGGGTATTTATCGCATATGCGTCCCTGCATGGCAATACCGAGGATGCGGCGAAGAAATGCAAGGAAATTCTTGAGAAAAAAGGATGCCCGAAGGTGGCAATCGCGGATCTGGCGCGCGGTGATATGGCGGAGGCGCTGGAAGATGCATTCCGGTATGGAAAAATTGTATTGGCAGCACCGTCCTATGACGCGGGTGTGATGCCGGTTATGGCAGATTTTCTGCACCACTTACAGAGCAAGAATTACCAGAAACGCACCGTTGCCCTGATTGAAAACGGTTCCTGGGCGCCGAGTGCAGCGCGCACGATGAAGGGAATGCTGGATGCGATGAAGGAGATCACGGTGGTTGAACCGGTCGTTACGGTTCGCGGGGCGCTCAAGGAGAGCGATATCCCGTCGCTGGAGCAGATGGCGGAAGCGCTGCTGGCATAAGAAGCGTCTGGTGACAGAATGAGCTTGTTTGCTTTTGGCAGATGGCGAAGTAAATGAGCAGAGAAATTCAAAAAATTGCGAAATAGTGAGCGTATTTAATGAGACTTGAAAAAGGCTTTTTTAAATAAAAAATCCGGAGAGACAAAAGTGTGGTTTTTATATTTATATATGAAAAATCCACTTGATGATTTTGTATGGATGACAGAAAAGAATAGGAGAAACAGACATGGTAGATGAGGTAATGAAGTTCATTACAGAGGCAGACCCGGAAGTGGGAGAAGCCATTGAAGCAGAGGCAGCCCGTCAGAGAAGAAACCTGGAGCTGATCGCTTCGGAGAATATTGTATCGGAGCCGGTTATGATGGCGATGGGATCGGTATTAACCAACAAATATGCGGAGGGATATCCGGGAAAACGTTACTACGGCGGATGCCAGTGTGTCGATGTTGTAGAGTCCATCGCGATCGAGAGAGCGAAAAAACTGTTTGGCTGTGATTATGCAAACGTACAGCCGCATTCCGGCGCGCAGGCAAACATGGCGGTATTTATCGCAATGCTGAAACCGGGTGATACTGTTATGGGCATGAACCTGGATCACGGCGGACATCTGACACACGGAAGCCCTGTCAATTTCTCCGGTTTATATTTCAACATTGTGCCGTATGGTGTCGATGACAATGGCGTGATTGATTACGAAGAGGTAGAGCGCATTGCACTGGAAGCAAAACCGAAGCTGATCATTGCAGGTGCAAGTGCCTATGCAAGAGAGATTGATTTCAAACGTTTCCGTGAAATTGCAGACAAAGTAGGCGCATACCTGATGGTCGATATGGCTCATATCGCTGGTCTGGTAGCAGCCGGTCTTCACCAGAGCCCGATTCCGTATGCAGATGTTGTTACGACAACCACTCATAAGACACTGCGCGGACCGAGAGGCGGTCTGATTCTGGCAAATAAGGAAGCAGCTGAGAAGTTCAACTTCAACAAGGCGATTTTCCCGGGAACCCAGGGCGGTCCGTTAGAGCACATCATCGCTGGCAAGGCAGTCTGCTTCGGCGAGGCTCTGAAACCAGAATTTAAAGAGTATCAGCTTCAGGTAAAGAAGAATGCAGCAGCGCTGGCAGCCGCACTTCAGAAGCAGGGATTCAAGATTCTGACCGGCGGAACCGATAACCACCTGATGTTAGTTGATCTGCGTGGCATGGATATTTCTGGTAAAGAGCTGCAGAACCGCTGCGATGAAGTATACATTACCCTGAACAAAAACACCGTTCCGAACGACCCGAGAAGCCCGTTTGTTACTTCTGGTGTCCGCATCGGTACTCCGGCTGTTACCACCCGTGGACTCAAAGAAGAAGACATGGAAGTCATCGCAGAGTGCATCTGGCTGGCAGCTACCGACTTCGAGAACAAGGCAGATTACATCCGTGCGGAAGTGACGAAGCTGTGTGAGAAGTATCCGTTATATAAATAAGTAGAGAAGAATATGGGGCGAAAAATTTGCCAGTCTATAGATTCAGAAAAATGCTGGAAAATTAATGCACATATAACAATAAGAAAAAGGCTGTATTGCCTGCCGCATGGAAGCGCGCGGTAGGTGATACAGCCTTTTCTATTCCAACCATTTTTCCTAGAAATTAAGTTTTTGTCCAATTCCTTTTTCCAATGCTTTTTCATAGATAAGCTGTGCCGTCCGCACATCAAAGAGTCCCATGCCGACGGATTTAAAGCAGCGGGTCTCGTTCTGCTCATGCGGATGTCCCTGCTTGGTATCTTCGATCAGATCCTCGATAAAGTGGACGCGCTCCTGTGTCAGAACGCCCTTTTCCAGCGGAATTTTCAGATCGCCGCTCTCCTCGCAGGCATACGGAAGCTCGGTGTACGCGTTCTTGACGAGTTTCCACACCGCATCCGGCAGTTCGCGCCGTTCCGGACGCCAGGAGCCGATGGCAACAAAGCATTTGCCGCGAAGCAGCTCTTCATCATCCGGGTAGACCGGATCGACCGCCTGGGTGGCGGAGATCAGGACGCGGCTGTGCTCAGCCAGTTCACGGGTATCCGCGCAGGTATGAATCTGGATGGCGTTTTTTCCAAACGATGCCAGACGCGCCAATAAGCGCTCGATAAAGCCGGAAAGATCCTTAGCGTATGCGTCATACAGATAAATATCTGTGATCGGGCGCACCTCGCAGGCATAGAGAAGCTGGTGTAGTCCCTGCATACCGCAGCCAACCAGACCAACCGAGGCAGCATCCTCCGGAGCCAGATAGCGCAGTGCGACACCGCCGACCGCACCGGTCCGCATTGCGGTCAGGGCACTTCCGTTCATAATCGCCTTCGGCAGACCGGTCTTTGCGTTATTTAAAATCATAAGTCCGTTCAGATACGGAATTCCCAGAGAGGGATTGTCCGGAAATTCGGATAACATCTTCGTACCGATGACGGAGTCCAGAAAACACGGCATATAGAGCATCATATTTTTATCACGCTGTGCGATAAAACGATCCGGCATCTTATAATTGCCGCTTTTTTGAATCGCATACGCATCTTCGATTGCGTCCATGACATCCTCTAAGGTGATGGACTGCCACATTTCTTGTTCGCTGAGAAATAACATATCAAAACCTCCTGAATATTTATGAATGAAATAAAACATATATACTAAAAATAGATTTATCACAAATCAAATGCGGTTTGCACAGCCGGATTGTAGCAGTTTCACGTTTCATTGTCAAGATGAAAACAGAATAAAAATTGAGTTGCATATTTGAAATGGGGCGCGTATAGTAAAGAAAATTGTAGCGGTTCAGTAGGTTTACGCATTTACTGAGCTACAGGAAATGGATAAAATTAGTACAAGCGAGAAGGGAAGAATACCTGGAAAGGAAGGGGTAATGGGAGAAGTAATTAAAGTATTAGACTGGTTGTTAGAGAATTTGGTACAGATATGCACAGTCATGCTGGAATTGTTTGGAATCATTGTGCTGGTTTCGACAGCGGTATCCTGCTTTGTTCAGTGGATACGAAACAAGCGTCAGCTGATCCGCCTGAATCTGGCACAGGGAATTGCGCTGGCGTTGGAATTCAAGATGGGCGGCGAGGTGCTCAGGACAGTTGTGGTACGGGAGTGGTCGGAACTTGGAATTTTGGGAGCCATCATTGTCCTTCGGGCAATGCTTACATTTTTGATTCATTGGGAGATCAAGAACGAAAAAAGAGAAACCAAGGAAGAGCAGGGAGAAAAGCCAGAGTAAAAAGGGGCACGAAAAAGGGAGTCTGCAGGATGAGCGGACTCCCTTTTTTTCGTGGTTAAACAAGATTAATGCGAAAATTATTTGTCGTAGAAATGAATGCGTTCCAGAATTTGCTTCTGGCTCTTGATTTCCATTTTGGAATAAATGGAAGCCAGATGCTTTTTGACAGTAGGGATGCTGACGAAGAGGGTGGAAGATATCTGATCGTTGGAATAGCCGCGCAGTAAAAGGCTTAAAACATTTACTTCTCGGTTCGTCAGGGAAAAATCCCGGCTGATCTGGGAAAGAGTACGATCCATCACATAGGATAAATCGAAGAACAGACATACAAAGCAGTCGTTGTCTGGTCCCTCCTTAAGATGGGAGCGGCTTACCTCCAGAAACAAAGGGCTGTTTTCCATCTTGTATTCGATATTTTGTCCGGTGATGCTTCCGGAACGGAGCAGCTGACGGCAAAGAGAGCGAAAACAGTTGGAAATGGGGTTGTTGGATAAATCTGCAAATCCATGATTCTCCATGTATGTATGGTAGGTTGTGTTGCACCCGATAAAATTCAGTTTATCGTCAAAACAGCCGATTCCGATGCAGTTGTAATTTTCCAGTACATGAAATGCCCGTCCGATGTTGAGCTCCCGCCCGTAATTTTTAAATACGTTGCAGAAATGCGGCTGGAATAACCGGACAAGGCTTAATTCATCTGGCAGGAAATTTTTTTTATCGTTGGATCGGTGGATGGAAAACACACCCCGCAGATCCCGGTTCCGAATCGAAAAATTCGTTTCAATGGAATCATGCAGTCCCATGGGAAGTAGAAATTCCTGAAAATAAAGAGAATTTTTTCGAACCTCCTGATTGAACAGCTGGTTGGTCAGGAAAGTTACATTGCTGTCGGAGTCCAGAATCGACAGAACATCGTCCATATGGCAGTATTCTTCCTGATATCGCCGTTTCTGCTCATCATTCCAGTTGATGGTGTAGATGGAATGGGTTTTGTAATTCTGTCCCTGCTTTTGGTAAAACAAAAAATTTGCTTTTTCAAAAAAAACAATATTGTTCAGGTTCAGGAAAAAACTCTCCATCCGTTTTTCAAGAAGAATTGAATCGTCGTAAAGTTCAGCAATGATCTGATTGACGTTTTCAATTCGTGATGTTGTAAAAAGATTTTCAGCACTCATGAAGATGCCTCCTTTCCCGTGAGTATTCAATTAGTGAAAACAAAATGGAATCAATACTAGACTATAGTCCAACTATTGTTTTAAACTATTTTTAATAGACTGATAATATATAAAGCATAATAAAATGTTGTTATGATTATTGCAAGTGGAAAAACTTTGAAAATAGAAAAAGTATCCAAAAGTATACTATGATAGAACCGAAAGTATCTACCGTTAACTGATGTCATGCATCATAATAACCAAAACACAAAAAACTTTGTATTAAAAATGATGTTTTTTGAAAGTTTTCATCATGATATGATTTTAACAACGAGATTTCAGAAAACTGAAAGAGAACGGACGAAATTTTTAATACGGAGGAGCCTATGGAAAAAAAGAATGAATTTTGTTTGCAGGAGATTAAGGGGAGAAAGGCAGTAACCTGTATCGAGACACATACAGAGGGAGAGCCAACCCGAACCATTTTATCGGGATTTCCGGAAATTCCGGGGAACACGATGGAAGAAAAGATGCTCTATATGATGCAGGAACAGGACTGGATGAGAAAAGCAATTTGTTTTGAACCGCGTGGAAATGACGTAATGTCCGGAACGATTGTTACCAAGCCGTGCAATCCGGAGGCAGATTTTGGTGTTTTATATTACGAGGTTGGAAACTGGATGCCGATGTGCGGACATGATACGATCGGAGTTTCAACGGCACTGATTGAAAGCGGACTCTTAAAAGCGGAGGAACCGTATACATATGCGACCTTAGATACACCATCTGGACTGGTAAAAGTGAAAATTGAGGTGAAAGATGGCAAGGCGGTGCGGGTATCCTTTAAAAATGCCCCGGCATTTGTGATGAATCGGGATGTAAAGGTACAGGTTCCTGGATATGGTGAGATTCCGTTAGACATCGCATACGGTGGAAATGTATTTGCGTTAGTACCGGCATCGGCAATGGGCTTAAAGCTGGATAAAGAAAATGCAAAAGAGATTGTCGAAAAAGGAAATTATCTTAAAAAGTTTATCAATGAGCAGGTAACAGTCAAGCATCCGTATCTGGAAATCATGAACCAGGTAACGCATGTGGAATTTTTCGAACCGGGTACAGAAGGGGTTTCGGATGTAAAAAATGCAGTTGTCATTCCCCCGGCAGCGATTGACCGAAGCCCTTGCGGAACCGGTACATCAGCGAAGATGGCACTTCTTCATGCGGAAGGAAAGCTGGCAGTCGGACAGTCGTTTGTGCATGAGAGCCTGATTGGAAGTTTATTCCACTGCCATATCGTTGAAGAGACAGAGGTGGCAGGAATTCCGGCAGTAGTACCGGAGATCAGCGGACGGGCGTTTGTGATGGGAGAGAGTACATGGTTATTCGATCCGGACGATCCATTCCCGGAAGGTTTCTTATTAGGCTAAATCGATAGACACAAAATAAAAGTTTAAAGGTACAGGGAGGTACTTCTGAGGGAAAGAAGTACCTCGGGAGTTCACATAAAAACAGTATAAAGGAGGATACTTTATGAAAAAGAGATGGCTTTGCGGTACGATGGCATTGGTAATCGGAGCGATGGCAATGGCGGGGTGTTCAGGCGGAAATTCTTCCTCATCCGCATCTGCAGCCGGAACCGAAGCAGCAGATAGTGGTTCCAGCGTAGATACTTCCGGAGCAGAGATGACGATCCGTGTAGCTCATGTATGTGGAACCGGTTCTCCGTATGATTACGGTGCGAATGCTTTTAAAAAGCTGGTCGAGGAGGGCAGCGACGGACGGATTAAAGTAGAGGTTTATGCAGGCGATATGACAACCGACGAGGTTGAGTGTGTTGAGATGGTTCAGAATAATAACCTGGAAATCGGCTGGGTAGGAACTGGTGCACTGGGCGGATTTGTACCAGATTTAGGCATTTTTGAGCTTCCATTCCTGTTTGAGGATGAGGATAATGTCAATAAAGCGCTGGAGGGAGAATTTGGCAATTCCCTTCTGGAGCAGTTAAGCGCGGTTGATGGAATTACAGGACTTGGTTTCCATGAGGATGGCTGGAGAAATATCCTGACTAAAGATAAGACAATTAATACCGTAGATGATATGAAGGGCGTTCGTATGAGAACCATGCAGAATGAAGTTTGCGTGGCAACCTACGAAGCACTTGGTGCTACACCGGTTGCATTGGCATCTGGCGAGCAGTTCACAGGACTTCAGAATGGCGTTGTAGATGGAACAGACAATAGTGCATTATATGCAGTAGCAGATGGTTATATTGAGGTTGTTAATAATATCTGCGATATTCATCATTACTATTCCAGCGGTATCATTGTTGCTTCTTCAAAATGGTATGAGGGTTTAAGCGAAGAAGACCAGAAACTCGTGAAAGAGTCAGCTATAAAAGCAGGCGAAGAGCAGAGAGCTTGGTTCCTGGAAAATGACGAGGCAAAGATTGCTGAGTATGAAGAAAAAGGTTATACCGTAACACGTCCGACTGATATTGATGCATGGAAAGAAAAAGTTGCTCCGGTATATGATAAAATGTACGCGGCACATCCGACCTGGGAAGGTCTGGTTGAGATGGTTCGCGCAGCGAAATAAAGTACAATAATTTTTGAACTATCATGTACTCCCGGAGCTTGTTTTCGGGAGTACATTTACAAAGAGGGGAGAAAAATGGCAGGATTGATTGAAAAACTTCACAAGATTGGCGACGTGATCAATACGGTTGCCAGAGTTGCATTAGGGGTTACGTCAATTGCTTTATGTATCGCGGTAATCGGCCAGTTTATTTTGCGATGGTTTGGAGCTACGATGCCATGGGCAACGGAGTTCTCCTGTTATATCTTCGTTTGGACCACGATGCTTGGCAGTGCCGTAGCAAGCCGTCATCTGCTTCATATCGGTGTTGACATGGTAATTAACTTGTGCCATGGAAAAACACGTCAGTTTATGCTGGTTCTGGCGGATGTGATTTTATTATTTGCACTTGTTTTATTTACAATTTCAGGTTGGAACTATACAGTTGCACAGATTCCACATCTGGGAACGACGATCAAGGTTTCGCTGGCGCTCTTTTATGCAGCCCTTCCGGTCAGCGGTCTCATTATGATTTATTATACATTAGTGCAGCTTCTTGAAAATATATGTTACGGGGAAGCGAAAAAGATTCCTCTTCCGGGGGATGAAGAGTAGGAGGTCAATATGTTCAGCAGTATAATTTTATTTGGAAGCTTTTTCTTGTTTCTTGCATTAGGCGTTCCGATTGCTTTTGTATTGATCGTAGCGACGGTCTCCTATGCGCTTTTAAGTACCGGTGATGCCAACCTGGCGTTGGTTCCGCAGCGAATTATCTATGGTATTAATAGTTTTACCATGCTTTGTCTTCCATTCTTCGCTCTGGCAGGAAATATTATGAATCACGGCGGTATTACCATGCGTCTGGTTCGTTTCGCACAGGCATTCGTTGGACATATCAAGGGTGGTCTGGCGATGGTAGACATCCTGGTATGTATGATGTTTGGTACAGTTTCAGGCTCGGCGGTAGCTGGTACGGCGGCAGTTGGATGCCTGATGATTCCGGCAATGAAGGATGAAAAGTATGATCCGGCGTTTACAGCAGGTCTGACCGCGTGTGCATCCTGCTGCTGCCCGATTATCCCACCGAGTCTGGCATTCGTTATTTACGGTGCGGCAGCGAAGGTATCCGTTGGCGATATGTTTATCGCCGGAGTAGTACCGGGTATCCTGATGGGTCTTATTATGATGCTGGTTGTCTATGTATTTGCAGTGAAACGTGATTTTTCAGCAGGTCCTAAGACAAGCTGGAAGGAAAAATGGGAAGCAACCAGACAGGCACTTCCATGTATCGGACTTCCGATCATCGTTGTTGGCGGTATCATGGGTGGTTTCTTTACTCCGACCGAGGCAGCGGCGGCAGCGGTTCTCTATTCCCTGATTCTGTCGGCATTTGTATACCGGACCGTTGGCTGGAAAGAGCTCTGGAAATCGATTATCGACAGCGCGATCGACAGTGGTACGGTTATGCTGATTGTCGGCGGCTGCTATCTGTTTGGATGGGTTATCTCCAATGAGAGATGGGCAGTTTCTGTAACGAATATGCTGGTTGGTCTTCATACTTCTTTAGCAGTGAAACTGTTACTGGTCAATCTGGTTCTTCTGGTTGTTGGTATGTTTATGGATAGTGCTCCGGCAATCATGCTGGTAGCGCCGATTCTGGCACCGGCGATGGCAAGCCTGGGCGTTGATCCGATTCAGACTGGTATGATTGTCTGCCTGAACCTGACCATCGGTCTGGCAACTCCGCCGGTAGGTGTCTGCTTATACACGGCAACCAATATTGCAAGATGTAAATTTGGAGATACGGTTCGAAATGCAGTACCATTCCTGGTAGCGATGCTGGCAGCATTAGCGATTATTACGAATGTTCCGGTAGTATCCAGAATTCCATTTATTTTAATGGGACGATAGAAACGAGAGGGGACGTTGAAGTTGGACGTTCCCTTTTCCTTTACAAAAACACGAATCAAAAATGATGAATAAAAAACATGGAATGATTGATATAAAAAGGAGGAGAAACCATGGAAAAACTGCCCTGCAGTATCTTCAATGATGTACTCGGCCCGGTGATGCGCGGACCTTCCAGTTCGCATGTGGCAGGGGCGGCGCGGATCGCCTCCATGATCCGGCAATCTCTGGATGCACCGGTGAAAAAAGCGATTGTTGATTTTGATGTCAATGGTGCGCTGGCGGCATCGCATACGGGACACGGAACGGATATGGGATTTGCCAGCGGGCTTTTGAATATGGAGCTGGATGCGCCGGATGTCGCACAGTATGAGGCGATTGCGAAAGAACGGGGATTGGAGATCGAATACCGGATCCTTGATTATGGGGCAGAGCATCCGGGCAATTACCGGGCAGAGGTCTGGGACCAGAATGGAAATGTCGTGCATTGGGAGGCGATCGCAGTCGGCGGCGGTATGGTCGAGATGCAGAAATATGAAGGATTTTCGGTGCAGATAGCCGGAGATTTCTATGAGTTTCTGGTAATTGCGGATGTGGCACTGGGAATTGAGGAAAAGATAGAAGCGCTTTTGCCGGATGCTGAATTTTTCCAGAGCGATCAGAAGAATGATCAGATCTTATATAATTGGAAATTAGCTGTTCCGCTGACAAAAGAGGTGATCCAAGCCGTCCGTGATGTGGCGGGTGTCAGCCAGGCGTGCTATCTTGAACCGGTGCTTCCGACGCATTCCAGCAGTACCTGTCAGGTTCCATTTTCAACGGCAGCCGCCCTGGTTGATTATGCGAAAGAGCATCCGATGGAGTCCTGGGAGTATGCATTGGAATATGAAGCTTGTCGGGGCGGTCAGTCGAGAGAAGCCGTATACCGTCAGATGGAACAGATCTTGTCGGTCATGGAACAGGCGGTTGAGACGGGATTAGCCGGGACAAAATATCGAGATCGTATTCTGGGCGAGCAGGTCAGCAAGGTGGCAGCAGCCGAGCAGGCAGGACGCTTGATTCCGGATCCGATTGTCAATGAGATCATCCGCTGTATCACGGCGGTGATGGAAAGCAAGAGCTCCATGGGCGTGATCGTAGCAGCACCGACCTGTGGCTCCTGCGGATGCCTGCCGGGAACGGTCATCGGACTGGCGCGGGCGCTGTCACTTCCGAGAGAAACGGTAGTACAGGGACTTCTGGTTGCGGGTCTGGTCGGTGTCTTTTTCGCAGAGGAAGCGACGTTTTCGGCGGAAGTAGCAGGATGCCAGGTAGAGTGCGGTGCCGGTTCCGGTATGGCAGCGGCGGCACTCACGGCGATGATGGGCGGAACCATCGAAAATTGTATGGATGCGGCGTCCGTAGGGCTTCAGAATATCACAGGGCTTGCCTGCGATCCGGTCGGAAACCGTGTTGAATGGCCATGTCTCGGCAAAAATATCATGGGCGGAAGCAATGCGCTCGCCAGCGCCAATATGATTCTGGCAGGCTACGACAAGGTGATTCCGCTGGATGAGACGATAGGCGCAATCTATGAGATCGGTCTGTCACTGCCGCTGGAATTGCGTTGTACCTTTGGCGGTCTGGGTAAGACAAAGACTGCCCGGGAGATTCTGAAGCGGTCCGACGCGCATTTTCCGGGGGAAGAGGCGCGGTAGAAGTTTGTAGATGTGCGTAAAAATGGCAGGCATTTATGGAAATGTGAAATAGGACAAAAATTGATTGAGTGACTCTGTGGAGATACCATTTTTATAATGGTACATCTACAGAGTCATTTTGGATAAATAGTTTAAAGCTATTGTTAAGAAAAGATGCTGCTGTTCACAGGTAGGCACTTTTGGAAGCGAAAGTGCCGGAAAAGATAAGAGATAAGAAAAAAGATTCCGTAGAAACAACGATATTATTCGATTCTATGGAATCCTTTATGAATAGTAATAGCAGATTTTATAGCGCCGTCGCCTTCGGCAGACTGAAAATAAATTCCGTCCCCACGCCCTCGGTGCTGACAACGTCGATATTTTCCCCATGTGCCTGAATAATCTCTTTGACAATCGCAAGCCCCAGCCCGGTGCCCTTTTTATCTTTTCCGCGCGATAAGTCGGTCTTGTAGAAACGTTCAAAGATTTTCTTCTGGCTGTCCTTCGGGATGCCGATGCCGGTGTCTTTGACGGAAATGAAGATTTTTTCATACCGGATGGAGGTCTGGATGTAAATGATCGAATCCTCGTGGCTGAATTTGATTGCGTTGTCGATCAGGTTGTAGAGAACCTGCTGGATTTTTCCGAGATCGGCGTAGGCCATCTGGATGTTATCCGCAAAGGTCAGGTCAAACGTGATGCCTTTCGCGCTGCACGTGCCCTCGAAGGTTGCGGCGGTATCCTTGATCGTCCGGTTGATATCGAAATTTGTCCGGGTTAAGTAGCCTTTGCTGTCCAGGGAGTTGAGTGTCAGCATGCCTTGGGTCAGCTTGTTGAGGCGTTCGGTTTCGGAAATGACGATGTGCAGGTATTTATGATAGAGTTCCTGCGGAATTGTGCCGTCGAGAATCGCCTCGAGATAGCCCTTGATGGAGGTCAGCGGCGAGCGGAAATCGTGCGATACGTTCGCGATGAAATTGTGCTGGTACTGTTCCATTTCATTTAACTCGCTGGACATATAGTTTAATGTGCTGGCGAGATAGCCGATCTCGTCGTGGGTGGTAATCGGGATATTGTGTGCCAGGTTTCCGGCTGCATATTCATTGGCTGCGATCGTAATCTTTTTGAGCGGGAAATAGACCACTTTTGTAAAAACAAGAAGCACCACCAGGGATAGGAAGAACAGGATGATCGATGTTATGTAAATAATATTCAGAAATCCGTTCTGTTCCGCCTCAATGTTCTGGATTGGCATATGAATCACGATGTAGCCGTAGGTCTTCATATTGCCTGTGATCGGGGCGGAAACGGAGAGTACCTTGCTGTCAAACAGGTTGTAATACTGTCCGATGGAATAGAGTCGGTTGCCCTGTGCGGTCGGGTCGAAATCGTCGATTGTGATGCCGGTACGGCTGTCGCTGCTGTCCGCAACGATGGTGCCCTCATGGTTCAGGATCCAGATATCCGACTGCAGATAGGCGGAAACCGCCTCGATCTGTGGGTATGCCGAGTCGAGATTGATGGTTTTGCCCTCGTAGGCTTTGCTGCACCGATCGGCAATCATTGTCGCCTCGTCATACAGAACCTCCGATTCGCGTTCCACCAGATGGTGGTAGGTCATCTCAGATGAGATGGTCGCGATCGTGATGAATCCAAGCAGACCGAAGATGAGATAGCCGATCAGCAGTTTATAATAAAGAGAATGTGTGTAGTGGTTTGATTTCATGGTAAACCTCCGGTTACCTCTTCACGTAACAGTTCAGTTCCTTTACTAACAGTTACCGTTTTACCTCAAATTTATATCCAATCCCCCAGACGGTCGTCAGCGCCCACTTGTCGTTGCCCTTGATTTTTTCACGGAGCCGCTTGATATGGACATCTACCGTCCGCGTGTCGCCGATGTATTCATATCCCCAGATATGGTCGAGAAGCTGCTCCCTTGTGAATACCTGGTTTGGTGAGGACGCGAGGAAATAGAGCAGTTCCAGTTCCTTCGGCGGCAGCTCGATCGAGTGTCCGTTGTAAATGACGGAGTAGTTCGTCAGGTTGACGATGAGATCCGGATATTCGACAAAATTACCATGCTGTTCGGTCACGGACGATGCAGGCGTCTGCACTGGCGGCTGGTAGCGCCGCAGAACGGCTTTGACTCTGGCAACCAGCTCTTTCGAATCGAACGGTTTGATCATGTAGTCGTCAGCGCCCAGCTCCAGTCCCAGCACTTTATCAAAGATTTCGCCCTTGGCGGAGAGCATGATGATTGGCACCTGGGAGGTGCTTCGCAGTTCCCGGCAGACCTGATAGCCGTCGATGCCCGGAAGCATCAGATCCAGGAGAATCAGGTTGGGCTGAAATTCGGGAAATACCCGGAGAGCTTCTTCCCCGTCTCCGACAATTTTCGTTTCAAAACATTCTTTCGTCAGGTAAAGTGAGATTAGTTCAGCAATGTTGTAGTCGTCATCTACGATGAGAATGCGCTGCTTTTCAGCCATGTTGATTCCTCCTGTTTTTTTGGATATTTGTAACTGTTCAGTACCTTCACAGACCTACTGAACAGTTATGGATATTTCTTATTTAAATGTCACGATTGTAACGCCTGTATCGCCTTCGCCAAACTCGCCAAGCCGGTATTCCTTGACATAGCTTAATTTCTTCAAGTGGCGGTGTACGCCCGCTTTCAAAGCGCCGGTTCCGCGACCATGTACGACGCGGACCTGCGGAAGATGCGCCAGGTAGGCATCATCCAGGTATTTGTCGAGTACCGGGATCGCCTCATCGACGGTCATGCCAATCAGGTTGACCTCCGGCGATACGCTGAAGGACTTGGACATCTTGATCTTGCTGCTTCCGCTTCCGGAGCCGCGGGAACCGCCCGTATGCGTGCCGGAAAGTCCCGGTCCGGTGATGGATGCTTCCTCGACCATTTCCAGATCGCGGATATTGACGAGGGAGCGCAGAATTCCCATCTGTACATACAGATCGCCCTTGGCGTTCGGCAGGGAGCTGACGGTTCCCTTTAAATTCATAGAGAGAACGCGCACGGTATCGCCAAGACGCAGCTTTTTCGCGGAAACGGCTTTTTTCGGTGCGGCGGTTTTCTTAACTGCCAGTTTCTTGTCTACATCCTGGATCTTGCCGCGCAGCTTGGTCCGCTCGGCTTCCAGTTCTTTATTGACGCCGGAAGACTTGGCAAGCTTGTTGATGTTGCGGATCGTCTGATCGGCGGTGTCCTTCGCATCCTGAAGGATCTTCTGAGCTTCCTCGCGGGCTTTGGAAAGCATTTTTTCCTTCTGCTCGGAGAAACGTTCTTCCTTTTGCTGGAGGCGGTTCTTCAGCGTTTCAATTTCCTGTTTATAGGAGGCGATCTCTTCGCGCTCTTTTTCAATGGTCACGCGGCTGTTTTCCAGATTGGCAAGCAGATCCTCGAAGGATTCGTCCTTCTGCTCCATCTGGTTTTTCGCCTCGTCGATGATATAATCCGGCAGCCCCAGCTTGCGGGAAATGGCAAATGCATTACTTTTTCCTGGAATACCGATGAGCAGGCGGTAGGTCGGGCGGAGAGTCTCGACGTTGAACTCGCAGCAGGCATTTTCAACACCTGGCGCGGTCAGCGCAAAGACTTTTAATTCGCTGTAATGCGTGGTTGCGATCGTCCGGCAGGTCATGTTGTGCAGGAAATTTAAAACCGCAATCGCCAGCGCCGCGCCCTCGGTCGGGTCGGTACCGGAACAGAGCTCATCGAAGAGACAGAGCGAATTGGCGTCCGCCTCATTTAAAATCGAAACGATATTCGTCATATGGGCGGAGAATGTACTCAGATTCTGCTCGATGCTCTGCTCATCGCCAATGTCGGCAAATACATTGTCAAAAACAGCCAGCTCGGATCCCTCAAATGCCGGGATATGGAGTCCTGACTGCCCCATCAGGGTAAAGAGTCCGACGGTTTTTAAAGAAACGGTTTTACCACCCGTGTTTGGACCCGTCACAATCAGAAGGTCAAACGAATCGCCAACCCAGATGTTGATCGGAACGACCTGTTTCGGATTTAAGAGCGGATGGCGTCCGTCCTTGATATTGATATACCGTTTGTTGTTAAATTTCGGTTCCACGCAGTTATAGTGGCGGGAAAGAGCTGCCTTTGCGAAAATAAAATCGAGCTCTGCCAGAATCGAAAGATCCGAGAGGATCGCGTCGGTGTAAGGCATAAGCTGGCTGGAAAGAGCTGCCAGAACGAACTCAATTTCCCGTTTTTCCTGGATTTCCAGCTCGCGCAGTTCGTTGTTCAGCTTAACGATCGCGAGCGGCTCGATAAATACAGTCGAACCGGTCGAGGACTGGTCGTGCACCATGCCTGGGACCTGGGATTTATACTCAGCCTTGACCGGCAGGCAGTAGCGCCCGTCGCGCATTGTGATGACGGCATCCTGTAAATAGGTCCGGCTGGAATTTAAAATAGAATTTAACTGGGTATGGACGCGTCCGCCCACGATCTTCATGGAGCGGCGCACTTTGGCAAGTCCCGGACTTGCGTCATCGCTGACCTCATCCTCGGATGGCAGGCAGCGCTTGATCTCATTGTTGACCGGCGTCAGCGGATCCAGGGCGCGGAAGCGCTCATCAAGGGAATCATCTGGAAATTCTTCGGATTTCTCATGGCGTCCGTAGCTCTGCGCGCGGGCAGCGACTGTCAGCAGGGAGCTGACAGCGAGAAGCTCCGGGATCCCCAGGGAACTTCCGATTTCCAGACGTTTCATGGAACCACGCACATCCTTCACGCCGCCGAAGGAGAGACTTCCCTTCATGCGGACGCGCGTCAGGGCATCGGTCGTCTCCGTCTGGCTCTGCCGGATCGTCCCCAGATCACAGGACGGCTGCAGTTCCCGGCACATCTGTTTTCCCATCTCCGTGGAGGCGTACTCCGTGAGCTGGTCGATGATCTTTGTATATTCGAGAGTTTTTAATGCTTTTTCATTCATGTTGTGGTAATCCTCTTATTTAAATGGTGTTCACATGATACCGTGACCACTAAATTCGTGAAAGACCTCATTAAGTGGTCAGGTATAAGTTTTCACTAGACTCGAAAAGACCTCGTCAAGTGTTCACATTATATCACATTCCCCGCCGTCTAGCCAAGCATTCGCACTTTTTTCTTGCATAACCTTAAGAAGGAAAGTATAATTAGGATATGTTATGCAAAGGGGAAAGTGAAATGCCGGATTCAGAAGAACTTGAAAAAAAGGAAAAACGGGAATTCATGAGAGAAACGATAGTGAAGCCGCCGCTGACCAGAAAACAGATTGCGAAGCGGGTGGCTCTCTTTGTATGCGCGTCAGCCGTATTTGGAGGAGTCGCGGCGGTTTCGTTTGCGGCGGTAAAGCCGTTTGCGGATCGGTGTTTTCAGGAAAATGGGATGCAGGAGACATCCTCAGTCGAGTTTTCCAAGGACGATCCGGACTCTGTTTCGCCGTCGGACGGTGCAGATGCGGATATGACAGCGCAGCCGGAACAAATGGAGCAGGAGATTGATGAGGCGGTCAGCGAGGCGCTTTCCAGCTATCAGTTTTCCGCAGACAATTTCAATTCGATGACGTCGGTGCTGCGTGGAATCGGGGAACAGGGTGATAAGTCGATCGTGACGGTCAGCTCCGGCAAACAGGATACGGATATATTTGGAAACCCGGTGGAAAATACGGGTGATTATGCAGGTGCAGTCATCGCGGAGAGTGATGGAGAATTTCTGATCTTTACTTACGCCGATGCGGTGCGGGCGGCAGATTCGATCAATGTGAGATTTTCGGATGGAACGAAGATCGCTGGTACAGTGCGCCAGATTGACGAAGTGCTCGGAATGGCAGTTGTGGCGGTGCCGTCCGGCAATCTGCCGGAAGAAGAGCGGAAAAAGGTGCAGGTGCTTTCACTTGCCAATTCATATACGGTCAAGGCAGGCGATGTCCTCGTAGGTATCGGCGGTCCGTCCGGACAGGTGCATTCGCTTTCGTTCGGAACGGTATCCTACGTGGCGCGCAATGTACAGATTACAGATGGACTGACGCGGATCCTGTATGCGGATATCAGCAGCAATTCGCAGACGGGTACCTTTTTGATCAATACAGCCGGAGAGATGGTCGGCTGGACATCGGAGTCCTGCCGCAGCGAGAGCTGTACGGATCGGACGGCGGCGTACACCATTTCCAGCTACAAGCCGATTCTGGAGCGGCTGACGAATGGCGTTTCGGCGGCATATCTGGGCATCCTGGGACAGGATGTGAGCCGTGCGATGCAGGGGAGCGGCATTCCGGCGGGCGTTTACGTGACGGAGGCAGTCTCCGGCAGCCCGGCATATGACGCTGGCATCCAGCCCGGCGATATTATTGTGAAATTTGGCACAAAGGAGATCGGAAGTTTCAAAGATCTCCAGGCGCAGATTGAAAATTCCGCGAGCGGCGTGTCTGTATCGGTAAATGTGATGCGGAAAGGGCGCGACGGATACACGGAAATTCCATTTTTGGTATCTCTGCGCGCCAGATAGAAATTCAGGAGGATATAGGCAGAATGAGATATATTGAACAGTTCCGGGAAGGAATGAGAGTATCGGACGTATATTTATGTAAGACGAAACAGCACGCAGTGACGAAAAACGGAAAAGAGTACGCTTCCGTACTGCTGCAGGATAAAACAGGCACGGTAGACTGCAAAATCTGGGATTTAAGTTCCCCGGGCATCAATGATTTTGAGCCGCTGCAGTACGTCTATGTGGACGGTGATGTGACGGTTTTCCAGGGTTCCAACCAGTTAAATATCAAGCGCATACGCAAGGCGGACGAGGGCGAGTATCAGGAAAGCGATTACCTTCCGGTCAGCTCAAAGGATATCAAGATAATGTATCAGGAGCTGACGGCTCTGGTGCAGTCTTTCCAGAATCCGTATCTGAAAAAGCTGGCATCCAGCTATTTCCTGGAAGATAAGGCATTTGTGAAGAAATTCTGCTTCCATTCGGCGGCGAAGAGTGTGCATCATGGTTTTGTGGGCGGACTTTTGGAACATACGTTAAGTGTTATGAAACTCTGTGATTTCTACACGAAGTCATATCCGGCGCTGAACCGCGATCTGCTTCTGACGGCGGCGCTGTTCCACGACATCGGAAAAGTGCAGGAATTATCCGCATTTCCGGAAAATGATTATACGGACGACGGTCAGCTCTTAGGTCATATCGTGATCGGCACGATGATGGTTGCAGACCGTATTAAGGAGATTCCGGGATTCCCAGCAAAGACAGCGGCGGAGTTAAAGCACTGCATCCTTGCGCACCACGGCGAATTAGAGTACGGTTCCCCGAAGAAACCGGCGCTTCTGGAGGCGCTGGCATTGAATTTCGCGGACAATACCGATGCGAAGATGGAGACGATGCTGGAAGTCTTAAAGAGCGGCGGGGAGAATCCGGGCTGGCTCGGATATAACCGTTTCCTGGAGACGAATGTGAGAAAGACGACGCCGACGGAATAATAAGTAAGATAACAGACATCTAAAATGAGTCTAAATGTATATAAGAAAAAGAAAACAGCGCTGCACAAGCAGATGCTGCCTTGCAGAAGCGGGGGAACGAAAAAATAGGAATCAGGACTCACCACCTAAAGAGGTGGGAGTCTTCTCGTTTCATAGGAAATTGCGTCCTATGAAACAAAAAACGCTCCTCGGGATGCGCACTCGCGCGAAGAAGAAACATGTCGCAAGCGACCGCGCTCGGCACGAGAATGTGCCAAGGCACATTCTTTTTTAACTGAGATAAATAAGAAAAATGGAGAAGGATACCAGGAAGGTACAGCGGTTCAGCAGGGATCGCACTTTTCTGATATCCTTTTGTTTCATAAAGAAAAATATAGGGGTACAACAGAAAATATGAAAAAACGAGAAAATACAAGCAAAATCATTGGAAAGGTGTTCGGAGAAGCCAGGGCACTTGGCGTCACTGCCTTAGCGGCGGCTGTCATGCTTTCCGGATGCGGAAACGCTGGAAATCAGGCGCAGAAAGGCGGTTCTGGCGCAGAACAGACGGAAAATACCCAAACAAGCGTTATTATCGCGATGCCGCCGACTTCAGAGCCGGAGGCGGGCTTTGATCCGGCATATGGCTGGGGCGCGGGCGAGCATATGCATGAACCGCTGATCCAGAGCACCCTGACGGTGACAGAAGCAGATTTGAGTATCGGGTATGATCTGGCGACAGATGTGGAGACCTCCGAGGATGGAATGACATGGACGGTGACGATCCGCGACGATGCGAAATTCACGGATGGCGAGGCGCTGACCGCGGAGGACGTGGCATTCACTTATAACACATTGAAAGAGACGAGTTCCGTCAACGATTTTTCAATGCTGAAACAGGCGGAGGCGATCGATGATGTGACGGTTGTGTTTGAGATGGAATGCCCGTTTGCTATCTGGTCATACACGATGGCGGTGACGGGAATTGTGCCGGAGCATGCATATGGAACGGATTACGGCACACATCCGATCGGTTCCGGGCGATATATCCTGAAACAGTGGGACAAGGGGCAGCAGGTGATTCTGGAAGCCAACCCGGATTATTATGGGGATGCGCCGAAGATGCGGCAGGTCACGATTCTCTTTATGGAAGAGGATGCGGCATTTGCGGCGGTGCGCGCCGGGCAGGTGGATGTGGCGTACACGGCGGCGTCCTATGCAGACCAGTCGGTTCCAGAATTCAGTCTTTTGGACTGTGAGACGGTGGACAACCGTGGATTTAACCTCCCGGCAGTGCCGGAGACGGTACGGGAGGATGGCGTAAAAATCGGCAATGATTTTACCGCGGATGTGCAGGTGCGCCGGGCGATCAACCTGGCGATTGACCGGCAGGAAATGATCGATCATGTGTTAAATGGTTACGGCAGCCCGGCATATAGTGTCTGTGACAAGATGCCGTGGTACAACGATGAAATGGAGAACATTTCCTATGATGCGGAGAAGGCGGAAGAGATGCTGGATGCGGCGGGATGGAAGAAAAATGCCGACGGCATCCGCGAAAAGGATGAAGTGAAAGCCATTCTGGAATTTCTCTATCCGACCGGGGATTCGGTGCGTCAGGCGCTGGCAGCCGATACGGCGCAGCAGTTAAAAGAGATTGGAATTGACGCATCGATCCGCGGCACCGGCTGGGATACTGCGTATGACGAGGCACAGTCGCAGCCGCTTCTCTGGGGCTGGGGCGCGCACACGCCGATGGAATTTTATAATATTTACCATACAAAGGCAGATACGGGGCTGGCAGAATATTCGCCGTATGCGAATGAGACCGTGGACGCTTATATGGATGAGGCACTGGCAGCACCGGATCTGGAAAATTCGTATGAATTGTGGAAAAAGGCGCAGTGGGATGGCGAGACGGGCGTTTCAGCCGAGGGTGATCTTCCGTGGATCTGGCTGGTGAATGTCGATCATCTGTACTGGGTGAGAGACGGGCTTCATGTCGCAGAGCAGAAGGTGCATCCGCACGGTCACGGCTGGTCCATCGTCAACAATGTCGATCGGTGGTACTATGAGTAGGATGAAATGGTTTGGGCGCAGTCTGCTGCACCTGATTCTGCTGCTTTTGGCAGTCAGTCTGGTATCGTTTCTGCTGGTGTCGATGTCTCCGGTCGATCCGCTGCAGACGAATGTCGGGCAGACGGCGCTCGGCTCGATGGCGCCGGAGCAGATCGAGAAGCTGGAGGCGTACTGGGGCGTTGGTGTGCCGGTCTGGAAGCGCTTCTTTAGCTGGATTTCGGGCATCTGTCATGGTGATTTTGGCATTTCCCTTCTGTACCGCAGACCGGTGCTGGAGGTGATCGCGGAAAAGGCGTCTGCGTCAGTGTGGCTCCTTCTGTCTGCGTGGCTGTTTTCGGGAATCGTGGGGATATTTTTAGGAATTGCAGCGGCGGCAAAACGGGGCAAGTGGGTGGATCACCTGATTACGGGCTATTGCATCGTGATCGCGGGAACGCCGTCCTTCTGGCTGGCGCTAGTGCTGCTGCTTCTCTTTACAGTGCAGCTTCCCATCTTCCCAATCGGGTTCAGTGTCCCGGTGGGAATGGCGGCGGACGAGGTCAGCCTGGCGGATCGCCTGTATCACGCATTTCTGCCGGCGTGTACGCTGGGACTGACAGGGATTTCTTCGATTGCGATGCACACGCGCGAAAAAGTGATTGAGATTCTGGAAAGTGATTACGTACTCTATGCGCGGGCGCGGGGCGAGAGCGGCTGGTGGCTAATTTTCCGGCATGGACTCCGCAACCTGCTTCTCCCGGTAATTACGCTGCAATTTGGCTCGATCAGCGAGATTTTCGGCGGTTCGGTGCTGGTGGAACAGGTCTTTTCCTATCCGGGACTCGGACAGGCGGCGGTCACGGCGGGGCTGGGAAGCGATATCCCGCTTCTGCTGGGAATTACACTCATCAGTGCTGTGCTTGTATTTGCAGGAAATGCAGCGGCGGATGGGCTGTACCGGCTGGTCGATCCGAGACTTAGGAAAGGAGGCAGGGCATGAGAAAGAAAACACTCTGGCTGCTGGGAATTTCCCTCCTTTTCCTGATTCTGGTGACAGTGCTTGGAATCGTCTGGGAGGATGCTGCACAGCAGGTCGATTTTGCGAGAAAAAATCTGCCTCCGGGAACCGACGGGCTGTTTGGAACCGACTGGATGGGGCGGGATATGCTGAAACGGACGGTTGCGGGGCTTTCTTTAAGCATCCGGCTGGGGCTTCTGACCGCGGCGATCAGCGCCGCAGTGGCATTGGCGCTTGCATTGCTGGCGTCGCTTGGCGGGGGACTGATGGATTCATTGGTATGCGGGCTGATTAATCTGGTAATGGGAATCCCGCACATGCTTCTCCTGATCCTGATTTCCTACAGTCTGGGAAAGGGATTCCGGGGTGTGGCAGCCGGGATTGCCCTGACGCACTGGGCGTCGCTGGCGAGGCTTTTGCGGGCGGAAATCTTACAGATCCGGGAAAGTCCGTATGTGCGGATCTCCGAAAAACTGGGGAAAAAGCCCTGGTGGATTGCCTGGAACCACATCGTCCCGCAGGTATCGCGGCAATTTGTGACCGGGTTAATTCTTCTCTTTCCCCATGCGATTCTTCATGAGGCGGGCGTGACCTTTCTGGGCTTCGGTCTTTCCTCCGAGCAACCGGCGATCGGTGTTATTTTATCCGAGAGTATGTTGTACCTGATTACCGGAAAATGGTGGCTGGCGCTCTTTCCGGGCGCGGCACTGGTGCTGGTAACGCTGGGATTTCAGGCGATCGGGCAGAGCCTGGGGCGGCTGATGGATCCGGGGAGCGCGCATGAGTAGAGGATGCTGGGAATGAGGCAGAAAAACATATATTTTGATAAAATGATGCGATTAAGACAAAAACAATCAAAAACGATGCGGCTATCAGATTTGGAACAGACAGACGTTCTCAAAGAACGGAGATTGCGTGAAAATCGTGATTCCATGGAAAAGCCGATATTGAAAATTCAAAATCTAAATTTATATTTTACGCAGTACGCGCGTGGGCTTAGACGGCGCGAACTCCATCCGCTCCGCGACCTTTCCTGCAAACTTTTCAGTGGGGAGCTGACGGCGGTGGTCGGGGCGAGTGGTTCGGGAAAAAGCCTGCTGGCGCACGCGATTCTGGGAATCTTGCCGTACAACTGCCGGATGGAAGGAAAAATTTTCTATCAGGGAGAGGTTCTGGATGAGACGCGGCTTGCCGGGCTGCGGGGCAATGGGATTTCCCTGATTCCGCAGGGGGTTTCCTACCTCGATCCGTTGATGCGGGTCGGGGATCAGATCTGTGGCGGCAGAAAAGATGAAGCGACGCGGGCAAAATGCCGCCAGCTTTTGAAGCGGTACGGGCTGGATGAATCAGTGGAAAAATGTTATCCATTTGAGCTGTCGGGCGGCATGGCGCGGCGTGTCCTGATGGCAGCGGCACTGATGCAGGAGCCGAGGCTGATTGTGGCGGATGAACCGACACCGGGGCTGGAGACGATGACCGCGCGCCATGTGATCCGTCATTTAAAAGAGATGGCACAGGACGGGGCAGCGGTGCTTCTGATTACTCATGATCTGGAACTGGCGATTGAGATGGCGGACCGGATTCTGGTGTTTTATGACGGGACGATTCTGGAGGAAGCAAAGCCGGAGAACTTCCGGGAGGGACGGAATCTGAAAGAGCCATACACGCAGGCGCTCTACCGGGCACTGCCGGAACATGAATTTTTTGGAGGAGAATGAGATGTCACTAAAGGCAGAAAACCTATCTTTTTCGTATGAAAATGGAGGGCGCCACGTGCTGACGCGTATTTCCCTGAAAATTGAGCCAGGAGAGCGCGTGGGTCTGGTGGCGCCGAGCGGATATGGAAAAACGACGCTGTGCCGCCTGCTGGCGGGATATGAGAGACCGGAGGCGGGAACGGTAGAGATTGACAGCATACCAATTGAGAATATCCGGGGCTGTATGCCGGTGCAGTTAATCTGGCAGCATCCGGAGCAGGCGCTCAACCCACGCTGGCGGATGCGCCAGGTTCTCAGTGAGGGCGGTCAGGTGGATGGGGAGAGCCGGGGACGGCTTGGCATCCGGGAAGAATGGCTGGATCGGTTTCCATCGGAGCTTTCCGGCGGCGAACTGCAGCGGTTCTGTATTGCCAGAGCGCTGGCGGCAAATCCGCGGTATCTGCTGGCGGATGAGATCACCGCGATGTTTGACGCAGTGACCCAGAGCCAGATCTGGCAGGCGCTTTTGCATGAGGCAAAGGAGCGGGAGCTGGGAATGGTGATTGTGAGCCATTCGGAATCTCTTTTGAAGCGGATTTGCACGCGGCGGATTGATTTAAAGGCATTGCAGGAAAAGATGGCAGCAGTTTAGCCAGTTCACATATTGACAGAGAAAATCGGGATTTGACAAGGAGAAATGAGGAAGAAATGGATGTTCGGAAGCTGTTGGAAGAGGTAAAACGGGGGGATACGAGTATTGAGGAAGCGGAGAATGCGTTCAAGAATCTTCCTTACGAAGATTTAGGGTATGCGAAGCTGGATCTGCACCGGAAATTGCGTTCGGGATTCCCGGAGACGGTGTTCTGCCAAGGAAAGCCGGATGCCTATCTGGCGGATATTTTCGAGACGCTGTACCGGGAAAATGGGGAAGTACTCGGAACGCGGGCGACGCCGGAGCAGTGGAATCTAGTGCGGGCGCGCATCCCGGAGATAGAATACGATCCGGTTTCAAAAATTTTGCAGGCGAGAAAATCATCGGAGACACCGCGGAAGCTGGAAGGGCTGGTGGCAGTCTGCACAGGCGGAACCGCGGATATCCCGGTTGCGGAGGAAGCTGCCAAAACGGCAGAATTTTTCGGCTGCCGCGTGGAGCGCTACTATGATATAGGGGTAGCGGGCATCCATCGCCTTTTATCCAAACGCGAGGCGATTGCGCGGGCAAACTGCGTGATTGCAGTGGCGGGAATGGAAGGCGCGCTTGGCACAGTTGTCGCCGGGCTGGTGGAAAATCCGGTCATTGCGGTTCCGACCTCGGTCGGCTATGGTGCAAGTTTTCATGGACTGTCGGCATTGATCACGATGATTAATTCCTGTGCGAACGGCATTTCGGTTGTAAATATAGATAACGGCTACGGCGCAGCATACCTGGCGGCGCAGATCAACCGCCTGGCGGTGCGGGAGCCGAAGAAGACGGCAGAGTGATAGTGGTTTGTGATAATTGCATAAAAGCGAAAAATGGAAATGTATCAATAAAATGAGAAAAGTAGAGGGAGAAGTAAAAATGGATGAGAAAATCTTATATCTGGATTGTGCGTCTGGAATCAGTGGAGATATGACGGTTGGCGCACTGTTGGATCTTGGAGCAAGCCGGGAAAAACTGGTACGGGCATTGGACAGTCTGGGCGTATCCGGGTATCATCTGCATTTTGGGCGGACGAAGAAATGTGGAATCGATGCGTATGATTTCGATGTACATTTAGAGGAAGAAGAGCATCATCATGACCACGAACATGGTCATGAGCACGACCATGAGCATCATCACGATCATGAACACACTCACGACCATGAGCATCATCACGCTCATGAACACACCCACGACCATGAGCACAGCCATGATCACGCTCACACCCACGATCATATGCATCCTCACGTCCACCGCAACATCCATGACATTTTCGAGATCATCGATCGTCTGGATGCATCTGACCGTGTTAAAAACCTGGCGCGCCGGATGTTTGAGATTGTGGCGGGGGCAGAGTCGAAAGCACACGGAATCCCGGTCAGCGAGGTTCATTTCCATGAAGTCGGTGCAATTGACTCGATTGTGGATGTTATCAGTGCGGCATTCTGCCTGGAGGATCTGGGAATCCACCGCGTGGTGGTATCGCCGCTTTCCGAAGGTCATGGATTCGCGCGCTGCCAGCATGGTTTAATGCCGGTTCCGGTTCCGGCGACGGCAAATATCGCAGCGGCACAGGGCTTGGAACTGACGCTTCGGGATGTCGAAGGAGAGATGGTAACGCCGACCGGCGCGGCGATCGCGGCGGCATTCCGGACAGAAGCGGCGCTTCCGAAGAAGTACCAGATCGAAAAGATCGGTATCGGCGCCGGAAATAAGGATTTCGCGCACGCGAATATCCTGCGGGCGATGCTTCTGACGGATAAAACGGTGGAAGTAGAAACCGGAAAAGACGGTCACGACGAGAGCTCCATGTGGGTCATGGAGGCAAACCTGGACGACTGCACCGGCGAGGCGCTGGGATATGCGATGGAGGTGCTTCTGGAAGCGGGCGCCAGAGATGTGTGGTACACACCGGCATATATGAAGAAAAACCGTCCGGCGTATGTGCTTCATGTACTGACAACGGCAGAAAAACGGGAAGAATTAGAACAGCTTGTCTTCTCCTGTACGACCACGATCGGTGTGCGCCGTTATCCAGTAGAGAGGACGATACTGCCACGGGAAGTAAAGGAGATCCAGACCCGTTACGGGGCAGCAAAGGTAAAAATCTGCAAGCGCGGCGGCGTGGATATGTGCTATCCGGAGTATGAGAGCGTGCGCGCGATCTGCCGGGAGACAGGGAAGCGCTTCATGGAAGTATTCCACGGAGTAATGGAAGACGGAAGTATTAGTTTACAGTAGGCACTTTTGAGATTGAAAAACGGCACAGTGCATTCTCGTTAGATAATTAAGAGGAGAATCAAGAACCATGGAAAATAAACCAATGATATCAGAGACAGAAAAAAGAGAAGCTTTAAAACAGTTCATGGCAGAAAAAGCGAAAGCACCGGTCTGTGTCGCCTTTTCGGGCGGTGTGGACAGCAGCCTGATTCTCAAGCTGGCGTGTGATACGGCGAAGAAGACGGGAATGCCGGTTTATGCCGTGACATTTCACACCATGCTGCACCCAGCCTGTGATCTGGAGATCGCGGAGCGGGTGGCAAAGGAGCTGGGCGCGATCCATAAAATTATCCAGGTCAATGAGATGGAGCTGGAAGCCATCCGGACGAATCCGGTCAACCGCTGTTATATCTGCAAACACCACCTGTTCGCGACACTTCTGGATTTTGCAAAAGAAGAGGGGATTCCGTGCGTGATGGACGGAACCAATGAGAGCGACCTACATGTGTACCGCCCGGGTATCCAGGCACTCCGTGAGCTAGGTGTCGTCAGTCCACTTGCACAGTGCGGACTGGAGAAAAAGGATGTCAAGGCATTTGCGGCTGACTTAGGAATTTCCGTTGCATCCCGTCCGTCCATGCCATGTATGGCGACCCGCCTTCCATATGGAACTTCCTTTGACATGGAAGTTTTGAAGCGGATTGAGAAAGGCGAAGATTATCTTCGAAGCGTGTTTGGCGGAAATGTGCGCCTGCGCCTGCATGGCGATATTGTCCGGATCGAGGTGGATGCGGATAAATTTGAAAAAGCGATTGCCGAGCGGGAGACGATCTGCAGGACATTAAAAGAAATGGGATTTCTGTACATTACACTCGATCTGGAAGGTTTCCGGTCGGGAAGTATGGATATAGTGGAGAAATTCAACGCGCTGGTCGGGAAATGAATGTAAAGGAGATGGAAATCCCATGCAAGAAGAATGTATTGTCTGTAAAGCACCTCTTATTTATCTGGAACAGGATGAATGGATGGAGTGCGAATTATGTCATAAAAAAGAATTGAGCAAGACCAGATGCCAGAACGGGCATTATGTTTGTAATGATTGTCATACGAAGGGACTGGACACCATTCTTTCCCTGTGTATAGACGAAACATCCAGAAATCCGATCGAGATTGTCCGGAAGATGATGGATGCACCGTTTTGCCATATGCATGGACCGGAGCATCATGTCATGGTGGGAGCGGCGCTGCTTACTGCATATAAAAATGCGGGAGGTGCTATTAATCTGCGGGAATCTGTGATGGAAATGCTGAACCGTGGGAAAGCCGTTCCAGGAGGAACCTGCGGATTCTGGGGTGCCTGCGGAGCGGGAATCAGCGCAGGTATGTTTGTATCTATCTTGTCTGGGGCGACGCCACTGACGGAGGAATCCTGGGGACTTTCGAATCAGATGACATCAAAAGCACTGGAAGCGATTTCGCGCACCGGCGGTCCGAGGTGTTGTAAAAGAGATTCTTATCTGGCGATTCTGGCGGCGGTTGATTTTGTAAAAACGCATTTTGGAATCGAAATGGAATGCACAGAAGTCCAGTGTACGCATTATGCTCAGAACAATCAGTGTATTGGCAAGCGCTGTCCATTTTGGCGATTTGATGATGGTATTTGACTATAAATGGATAAACGGAGATAATAAAGCTGCGATATAATTAGATTGTGCGAGATGGGATTGCAGTTTGCATAATGTGTGAACTGTGATGAGAGAGCAATTTCTCGTGTAATAGGAAATTTCCTGGAATTCCCTATTACACAAAAAGGCACATCCTTTTTTACGTGGAAAAATCGGAATTGACCGAGCTCTTTAGAGCGAGGGATGCTTCTTGTCCGAAGGGCAAGAAGGTGGGCGTAAAAAAGATTAGAACAATCGGGATTTATCAGAAAATGAGGAATAGTTGAAATGGAGGCGCTATAATAACATGAAGATTGAAGGGAACCAGAAAGAACTGGATGCAATGGTAGAATTTCATAAGGGAAACCGTGTCGAGGGGCTGAGACTGCAAGAAGAATTTGCAGCGGAATTTCGTAAGGAGTATAAAGACAAAGATCACTGTCCTTGCCTGAAAGCCTGTCGTTATCACGGAAATTGTAAGGAATGTGTAGCAATCCACAGAGCGCATCAGGAACATGTTCCTAATTGTATGCGACCATTGATTAATAAAAAATTGAAATTGATGTCAGAATTAACAGAGCATACCTTGGCAAATGAAATAGAAGCTCCACATGAGATTTTAAGAAAATAGGCAAGTCAACTTCCAGTTTTTGAAACTGAGAAATCGCAATTTAAGGAGGCAAAGTACAATGAAAAAAGCTATTATTATGATGATTGTGGTATTTGCTTTAGTTGTTTGGCCGTTCAGCGGTGTGTGGCAGCTCTTGTCTGGCATCATTGGCGGTGGAGTCCGAGAATCCTTTATTTATCCGATTTATGGTGGAATTATTCTTCTTTCAGGTATTATAGTCGTTTGTACTGAACTCATTCTGGAAGAAATCAAATCGTTAAAAGACGATATAAAAGATAAAAAAGAAGGATGCTGATAACTTCAAGTTTGAAAAATTGAGAAATCGTAAAATTGAAGAAAAAGAATGCACAGTTCTTAGCATATCGGGAACTGTGCATTTCTGTAAATAAATACTTTTAATTAGCCGATTACGGCATCCTCTGCTGTAAAATGTTCCAGAGAATTTTCTTTTACCTGAATGCAGATATAAGTAATTCCGGAAATATCGGATGCAAAAAACTGACGCTTTGCAGCAGGTGCGATTTTTAGCCAGTCTCCAGTTGAAAGACTGATTTCTTCTCCATCAATTATGGCTTTGCCGTTACCTGAAAGAATTCCATAGATTTCTTCATTTTCTTTATGAGAATGAACAAATGGGACATTTGCTCCTGCAGGTAGTTCGTTTAAACTGATTTCTGCACCTGTTAAAGACAACTTTTCATGCAGCTCAATTCGGTTTTCCTTTCCAATAGTTGTTTTTGTGTAATTTGCCATAATAATACCTCCATGGTTAATTTGTGGTTTCTGGTTGCTTGGTATTAGTATAGTGTGAGACACATACAAAAACAAGTACGCACCTTTTTGTAACTGTACACTCAAAAATGAATGTGTTACAATAGACTCGGAGGTGAGAATTATGCGAGCAAAAGAAGAATTACCGGAATGCCCAGTTGCAACAGCAGTATCTCTCATCGGAGGAAAATGGAAACTGCTGATTTTGCGTAACTTGAAAGAGCGTCCATGGAGATTCAATGAGCTACAACGAAGTATAGATGGTATTTCACAAAAGGTTTTGACAGATAGTTTAAGACAAATGATGAGTGATGGACTGGCATATCGCCACGATTACCATGAGCAGCCACCGAGAGTTGAATACGGTTTAACGGAACTCGGAACAAAAATGCTTCCAATTGTTAATTCACTTGCTGATTTTGGTAATTACTATAAATCAATTATTGAACAGAATCAAGTGCGTTAGTATTTGAAAAGCCCGAACAATTCCAGTTTGAAGAATTGAAAAAACGGAATTTACCTATTAAGACATATAAACTCTTGACAATAAAACTCCTATATAGTATGTTTTTAATAAACTACTATATAGGAGCTTTTGTATGGAAATGAATGGAGGATTTCTTGTCACCAAAATAAAACAGCTTGGAGACCGGATTTTCGAGAAGATTCTCAGTGAAAAGAATATTGATGCGTTTAATGGAGCCCAGGGGCGTA